>UMDL01056221.1_pt1 | contig 11330 bp, 8 predicted proteins | sample 1964481 | NCBI WGS metagenome assembly UMDL01 (sample SAMEA4835993, study PRJEB28245) | human gut metagenome | biome: gut microbiome; material: fecal sample | place: Denmark | collected 2008 | reverse complement strand
TTAATCTTCCTCGTTTTTTTGATGCGGTTGCCCTGAGGAAATAGGGTGTAAGTTAGCGTATGAGATATGGATGGAGGGGTTGGAAGTCGGGGGATGATACGCTGCGAGGGTAGAGGTAACGGCCCGGATGTGGTGCTTAGAGGTCGATGTCGATGGAGACGGGGCAGTGGTCGCTGCCGAGGATGTCGTTGAGGATGTCGGCACTGCGTAGTTGCGGCAAGAGGCGTTGGCTGATAAGGAAATAGTCGATGCGCCATCCGATGTTCTTGGCGCGTGCCTGAAATCGGTAGCTCCACCACGAATATCGCACTTCATCGGGGTGGAGTTGGCGGAATGTGTCTGTAAATCCGCACTTAAGCAGGCGATCCATGGCCGAGCGTTCTTCGTCTGTAAATCCGGCGCTGTGTCGGTTGGTCTTTGGGTTGCGGATGTCTATTTCGCAGTGTGCCACGTTGAGGTCGCCGCAGATGATTACGGGTTTGACGGCATCGAGGGCGCAGACATAGTCGGCAAATGCTTGCTCCCACTGCATACGGTAGTCAAGCCGTGCCAACCCTTCCTGTGAGTTGGGGGTATACACGTTCACCAGATAGTGGCTGCCGAAATCGGCGGTGATGACGCGACCTTCGCGGTCGTGCTCGGGGGTGCCTATGCCCATTGTGACTGATTGAGGTTGGCGGCGTGTCAGTATTGCCGTGCCGCTGTATCCCTTGCGCTCGGCGTTGTTCCAGTAATGAAAAATATTGTCGCCCAGGGGTGTTCCCTCGGGGTAGTCGCTCAACTTGGTCTCTTGGAGGCACAGCACGTCGGCGTCGAGGCTGCGGTATATTTGGTCGAAGCCTTTGCGCATGACGGCGCGCAGGCCGTTGACATTCCATGATACGTATTTCATTGTTATAGTGCTTGTATATCTTGGGCGGTGATGGTGCAGAGCTGTCTGGTAGTTGGGTTGATGATGCGCACGAGGCGTAGTGCTTGTTCTTGTATGGCGTTTTCGAATATGTTGCGGATATATCGACCGTTGCCGAAGTTGGCGTCCCTGTTTTTTAGTCTTTCGATGAGTATATTGTGGAGCTTTTGGCGTGCTCCACGGCCGAAGAAGAATTGGTATTCGCGCATGATGGAATCGAAGATGTCTTCGAGCTCTCTGATTGAATAGTCCATGAAATATACCATGCGCGTGAAGCGCGATTGCAGTCCGGGGTTGCTGTCTATGAGCTGTTTCATCTCTTTGTCGTATCCGGCAAGTATCACAACGAATTTGTCACGGTCGTTTTCCATACGTTGGAGCAGTGTATTGATGGCTTCGCGGCCATAGTCGTCGTGCGGACCGTTGCACAGTGAATATGCTTCATCGATGAATAAAATGCCGCCTATGGCCTTATCTATGACGCTGTTGGTCTTTACGGCTGTCTGACCGACGTATTCGGCTACGAGGTCGGCGCGTCCTACTTCGATTAGTTTGCCTTCGGAAAGTGTGCCTATGGAGTGCAGGATATTTGCCATTGCGCGTGCCACCATGGTTTTGCCTGTTCCCGGGTTGCCGATGAATACGCTGTGTAGTGTGAGAGGTACTATGGGCAGGCCGTTTTTGATTCGCCAAAAGTTTATCTTGGCCATACTGGCCAGCGTGCGTATCAATCTTTTGACGTCTTTCAGGCCAATCATATTTTCTAATTTGGCTAAGGCATTGTCGTAGTCTTCATTGGAGGCCGGCGCTGCGTGTTTTTCCTCCGGTTCGGACGCGGTGCTCGGATAGCTTTTGGTTTGCTCCAATAGAAAGGTGGTGAGTGTCTCGAGCAATATTTTTTCGTCCTCGGTACGGATGTCGTCTGCGTAGGCTATGATACGGCAAAAGCGATATAGTAGTGACGCATATTGCTTTGCGGCCTCATTGTCAAACTTATTAATAAGTGACAGTCCGGGTATGGTTCCGATGGAGGCTGTATCCCATATGGGGTTGGGGGCGCTTGTTATTGTTGAGATGAATTTGGTATATAGATCATTATTCTGCCCGAAGACTTCGTCCCATGGTAGCACGTCAATCATCTTATCACTGTCCATGAGTATTGTGTAGAAGCATAATAGCGGATAGTTTTCGCGGTCTTGTGCAATTCCGTGACCCATAATGCGAGCGCAGTGTATTATGTCTTTTATGCATAGTACAGCCATGATGGGCGTGGGCGTCGTGCCTAATTGTGTCCCTTCCGGGATGCGGATGAGAGGCATAAGGGCATTGACCAGCCCGGTTTTGCTTGAGATTTCGGCAATGCCTTTGTGCAGGAACTTTGCGGCTTCTACCGCTTCGTGCTGCTTAGTGTCTATGACCGGTGTCTCCGGCGTATGTGCGGGAGGCTGTATTGACGATGTTTTCATTGGTTGTTTCGGTGTGATGGATAGACAAATTTACAAAAAATTCGCTATGTGGACAAAATTTGTTAATTTTGTCGTGCCTATGCCGCGTGCGGTGTGGCAAAGTATATTCAACCCTAAACCATCAAATAATACCTAAACGGCTGTGTTGCTGATTAATCGTTTGTCATGCGCGTTGGCTCTCGCTGCATTCACTCCCTTCCAAGTTTTAGCGTCCGGCGCTCCGGTCGAGGCGCATCCCCGTCTCGGGGTGTCTGCCACGGATGTGTCCACCGGCGCAACGATGACGTTGTTGACGCGTCACCAGCAGTACTCGTGGAGCGAACGCACCACTCTTGACCGCGATGTGTTTTCGCCCAAGAGCGTAAATTTCAGCCCCGATGGGACAAAGTATTATGTCAATATGCTTGAGGGATGTCGTACGGTGGTATACGATGCACGCACGCATGCCAAGTTGGCTGTGATTTCGCATGACATTACCATTGGGGACTCGGCGTTGTGGGCGCCTCGAACGCCGTTGTATACGTTTCGTCATTACAAAGAGCGCAATGTGCGTGTCTTTGGCGGACGTCCCGTCGAAGGGGCTTTCAGTCATGGAGGCCGCTACTTCTGGGTGCCGTACTATCGACGTAGTTTTGATATCAATGCTCAGGAGCCTTCGGCTGTTGCTGTCATCGATACACGTGTCGATTCTGTAGTGCGCATACTCGACGTGGGGACGCTACCCAAGATGGTGGCTGTGTCTCCATGGAACGATGTTGTAGCTATCGCTCATTGGGGGGACAATACGGTGGGATTGATAGACATCACCGATCCACGTCCTCAAATGTGGCGCCAACGCGCCAATGTGGTCATAGACCATCGGTTGAGCCTCAATTTGCCATTGAATCGTAAGGTTGATCGCGATAATGGCAGTGGTAATGCCTTGCGTGGCACAGTGTTTACGCCACAGGGTCGCTATGTCTTGGTAGCGTGCATGGGCGGCAAGGGTGGCATTGCCGTTGTTGATGTACATCGCGAATGCTTTGTCGGACGCCTCACGGGTATGTTGTCTAATATCAGGCACTTGGTTGTAGCCAACGATTGCCTGTATCTGAGCGCCAATCGTGCCGGGGCGGTGCAGCGCATTCCAATGTCCAAGGTTATGGATGCCATAGCCCGGATGCATGGAAACGATGGAAAAAGCGGCAAAGGGCCGCATTCTGTGGCATTAGACGCATGCGACATCAAGACATTGCATCTTACCGGCGGAATACGAACTATCGCCATCACGACTGACGGTCGTTACCTTTTGGCGGCAAGTAATACGGCCAGTTGCCTCCATCTTGTGGATGCGCGTACGCTCAGGAAAATGCTGACCATACCGGCCGATTCCTATCCCGTGGGTCTTGATATCAGCCCCGACGGGAGCGTTGTTGTAAGCACTTCGCAAGGCCGCGGCCACCGAGGCGGCAATGCCGTAGATGTGTATACGCTTAGTCTGCCTGTCCGATAGTATGCCGGTATGGCATAGGCTATTGCGTGGATTGCAAATCAGTCCTACTCAGATAGATACTTACTTAGAGCGCAGAAGCCGTCTTTGTTGAAGCGATAGAACATATCGATAGCTTCGGGCGTATCTGCGTGAAGCAGCAACAGCATTTCGCGAGCAAATTCGAGCGTGGCCGAGCCGTTGGCCGTGACAATTCTGCCATCGCTGACGGCCTGTCGGTTGATATATCCTGCGGAATTGGTGTATTGTTTACCGCCCCATATTTTCAATTGCCCCAAGCCGTTGCCTGTATGATGAACGTTGTTCAGCAGTCCGCATTTAGCCATAAACGATGCGCCGTTGCAGATAGCGCCGACAATTCGGCCTTCGGCTACGGCACGGCTCACGATTGGCGTGACAGCATCTGCCACGGGTGTTGTCCATCCCATTCCGCCGATAAGCACCAGTGCCGCGTAGTCTTGCGGCATATTCTCGAAAGTGTAGTCCGGGATTACGCGAAATCCGCCGATGGACTTCACCGGCTCGGCAGTAGGCGCTACGATGCGGTTGATGTATTTCGGATGCTCTTTCAGCGCATATTGGTCCACGTTGATGGCTTGCGCGAGGTATGCAATCTCGTGATCTGCATATTTGGGCAGCACCACGTATAATATTTCGTTGGACATAATGTGATGTGTATTGGGTTGTGGTTTTCGGGCAGAAGTACCGTATTAAATAATAAACATAAATGCGAGAATCATTATTGTAATTATGCTCATAACTATGAATTTGTCCCATGAGCTAAACTTGAGTTTATGCAAAAGAAAGTATGACACGCTAAACAATATGCATGTATAGGTAATTCTGAATATCAGAGATTCGGTCCCGGTCATAACAGTGTATAACTCTTCTCCGTCCACGTATTCATCCGTTATATTGGCCGGTACCGGATGCAGAATGCAGCCAAGTATATAATCTAAGATAGCGGCTCCGATAGTGGATGCTATAAGGATTAAAGAAATAAGAAGGATACTCGCGGTTAATTTGTCCGGGCTGTAACTGATTTTTTCGAAGGACATAAATATAAAACTATATGAGAAGTGAAGAGAAAGCAAAAGAGAGTTGCGGTATGCAACTCTCTGATTTTGTGGTACCACCAGGAATCGAACCGGGGACACAAGGATTTTCAGTCCTTTGCTCTACCAACTGAGCTATGGCACCATCCGTGTTTTTGCGTTGCAAAGGTACGTTGTTTTTTTGAACCATGCAAATTTTGGAGGAAAAAAACGAAAAAAATGCCGAAAAAAGAGTTTTTGGGCGGCTTTTGAGCTGTTTTGAACCATAAAAATCCTTCAGAAAGTCGTTTGAAGGTGGTGGGATATTTGTTTTGGTGGGTGATATTTGTCGTGGCATTGGCTGCCTTTGCGTTTCGGAGAAGCAATTTTGTCTCCTTTTGCACTTCGTTGGCGCTTGAGCTTGGCGCAGATGATGAGGATGAAAAGAGAGAAGGGCTCCCGGCGGTATAGCCGGACGCCCTTCTCGGTTAGATGCTATTGGGGTTAAACGCTCGACCGGTTAAACGTTTGAGCGGATTTTTAGCGGATGGCAACCTTGGTGGTCTTGCTGCCTTGGCGGCGGATGTAGATGCCGGGAGCAAGGTTGTCATTGTTGACGCGTACACCGTTGATATTGTAGTACTCGATGGGGGCATTGCTATCGTTGTCTACCGTTACATCCGCGATGCCGGCCGATGCCGAGCAGCCGAAGATGCTGAGGTTGTCAAACATCACGGCATCGCCCTTGGCGCTGGTGAGTCGGATGGCGATATATATGTCTTTGCCGAAATACTTGCCGAGAGAAACACCATCGTTGAAGCGCGATTCTTGGGACAGCGCTATGCTGGTGAGGCGATCGTACCAGCCGATGTATAGTGGGTCGGAGCTGTCGGAGGCCTTGATGTCGTAGCTTTCGGCAAAAGTGGCGCTCATTACGCCCGAGGTCCATACGAAACATGCGTCTTCCGATTCGACCTTGACGCGAGGCAGGATGCAGTAGCGGTCGGCCGCGCCGGAGGTCATGAATGTCGAAGCTCCGAGGAAGTTTTTGCCCAGAAGTGCATGCTCCTGATAGAATGATTGGACGGCCCAGCCGGTTTCGCCGAATTCCTCGATGGCTCCGGGGGCAAGACTATTGTCGCCCTCGTTGTGGAAGGCGAAGCCTTGCGGAATCTTGCCGTCTTCGAAGTCGTAGAATATGTCAGGGTCGCCCAAGGCTTTGACTTCGAGGGTGAGAACGTTGTTTTCGGGCTTGGTGTCGCCGTCGCACACCAGTTCGCATTTGAGCGTGTGCTTGCCCTTGGTCAGGGACGCGAGTGCTCCTTCAAAGGTGATGTCCTTGGCCTGTTGTGCGGCGAAGGTGACTTGCTGTGTCGCGGCCATGATGTCATCGATGTACAGGTTGGCTACCACTGATTTTTCAACGATGCCTACGTTACGTGCGTTGACGGTCACGTCTTTGTACGAGATTGTCGGAATATGCGTGGCCGGGGCCGTAAATCTTTCGACGAGAACGTCGACGCTGTTGGGATCGTCGATGCGCTCGATGCTGAAGTCGTCTATGGTTATCCAGTTTTCGTTCGGGTCGGAGAAGGCGTAGAACCCGAAGTATACGGTCTGGGCCTCGTCAAATTTGATAATGTTGATGGACTCTTCGTAAGCGCCGCGAGCAAAGGGATTGTATTCGACCACTTTGTTCGTCATTTTTTCGGGGAGTTGTTCGTTGCCCCAGTAGAAGCCGAGTCTTTCGTTGTGGTTGTCGTCGCCCGAATACCAGAAGCGTACCACGTAGTATCCCGGTTCGATGTTGATTGGTTCGAGGATTATCCAGTCATCGGCGGCATGTTCCTTGTCGTAGTTGTATCCGAGGTATCCGTATCCGGTGCGAGCGAGGTTGATCCAGAATGAGCCTACCTCCACGCCCCAGTCGCCGGAGTCGTTGTTGAGGTTGAATGTTTTGATGCCCGAGTTGTCTTCGGTGGGTTCAAAGCCGGTGGAGTAGGGTACTGTGGCCGGAGCGCGGTGGCGCACTTTCACGGTCTTGGAGTTGTTGGCGGCTTCGATGTCGTCGGGATGTGATACGGTGGCAGTCACCTCATATAGTGCGCGAGGCGTAGACAGGTCGAGAGTGCCTTTGAAGATGTATTTGAATTCTTCGCCGGCATTGAGCGTCTTGGAGACGGTCTCGGAAAGTGCTTCTTTGCCATTGACGCTGATAGTCACGGGGAACGATGTCACTGCATCCATACCGATATTCTTGATTTTGACGGAGACTTCTTCTTTGTCGGTAAGGTACCATCCGGTGGTCGGGGTCACGATTTCGGTAAGGCTGAGGTCTAAGAGCTTGTTGGCAGCCTCGACGCTGACGTCACGCAGGTAGAGGCGGAATCTGTCGGCCGTGGAGTAGCAGTAGAATCCGATGTGGAACGGTTCTCCGCCTTTTACGGGCAGAATGACAAAGTTGCCGTACTCATCGCCGTGGACTATGGGATAGTCGGCAAGTTGGTTGGTCATGGCCTCGACGGTCTGGGCGTTGCCGCTGAAAACCTTGAAGGATTCGCCGTAGGAGCTGCCTTTGTAGTGGTAGCGTATGATCACATTGCCGTCTGCTGTCGGAGTGATGGCCGGTGAGATTAGCCAGTCATTGCCGTTATTGCTACCATTGTAGTTGTAGTAGCAACGGCTGCCGGGGTCGTTATCGGCCGAGAACTGCCAGGTGGATCCGTCTGCATTGACGTCGAAGACCTTCCACGCTTTGAAGTCGCTTTCGGTCTCAAAGGAGGTTGTAAACAGCTGTTGTGCTGCGGCCGGGAGCATGGCAACCAGCGCGAGCATAGTGAGTGTGTATAATCTCTTCATATGAATAAGTATATAGTGTATTAGAATTGAACTATGCCACAAATTTACGAATAATTGATGGAAGCGCAAGAGTTGAGGAAAGAAAACCCGATATTAAATTTTTTTAGGAATTTTCGGGCCGGGCCGTCAAGTCTGATAGCGCCGGAGGTGAAGCGGCATTATCCTTCGAGCCGATAGTTACGGATATAGCGAGCCGGTCAAAGCTGTCGACTAATCAAGGCAAGGTGTTTCGGCGGTATAATTCGGCTGAATTACAGCTGTTTCTGATGTTTGTATAGGCTTCGTCTTTCGGGCTGCTTTGGCCATCGGGACGCACTATTGCTCGTCCGAGGGTATGCGTGTTACACGCAAAAGCTCGAGACGCGCCGCCGACTTGCGCAGCACTTCTATGGACAGGTTGCCCAAGGTGATGGTTTCGCCTTTTTCCGGAATAGCTCCGGTGCTGTGCAGTATATATCCGGCAAGTGTTTGATAATCATCTTCTTCGGGAATGTCAAGATGGTATGTGTCGTTGAGGTCTGCGATTTCGCATCGCCCCGAGAATTCGTAAATGCCGCCTCCGAGGTCGCGAGCCGTCGGGGCCGCCTTGTCGTGTTCGTCTTGAATGTCTCCGAATATTTCCTCGACGAGGTCTTCGAGTGTGACCAGGCCGGCGGTGCCGCCGAATTCGTCTACGACGATGGCCATGGATCTTTTTTCGTTGAGCAGGCGGCGCATCATCTTGTTGGCCAGTAGTGCCTCGGGCGCATACAGTACCGGCTTGATATGCTTGCGCCAGTCGCTGGTGGGGTCAAAAAGTTCGCTGACATGTATGTATCCGATGATGTCATCGATGTCTTCGCGATATATAAGGATCTTGGAACGGCCGCTGGAGGTGAACAACTTGGAGAGTTCGTCGTAGGTAATGTCCGATTTGGCGGCGACAATCTCGTTGCGCGGAATCATGCAGTCGCGAAGGTGGGTGTTGGAGAAATCGAGCGCGTTTTGAAACATCTTGACTTCGGTGCCTACGGTTTCTTTTTGGTCATGCAGGCTGTCAATGGTGTCTTCGAGGTAATCGTTGAGATCCGATACGGATATCATCTTGATTTCCACTTGGTCCGACTTGAGGCCGAATAGTCGCATGAGTCCGCGGGATATGGCCGTAGCCAGCATCGCGATGGGGTATAGTATGATGTAAAACAGGAAAATCGGAATGGCGATGAAGCGCATCGAGGCGTTGGGGTTGATGCGGAAGATGGTCTTGGGTAGAAACTCGCCGGTGATGATGATGACGATTGTCGAAGCGATGGTTTGCATCAACAGCAGCGTTCCGTCGTCTATACCCAGCGGTTCTTGCAGAGGGTCAAGCAGTTTGGCCGCCCCCATACCGTAGATGACCAGAACGATGTTATTGCCGACCAAAATGGACGAGATAAAAAACTGCGGATTGGCGTAGAATCGCCGCAGTACTCGGCCTATGATGCCGCCTTGTTTGACGTCTATTTCGACGCGCACGCGGTCGCTGGTGACGAAAGCCATTTCGGCGCCTGAAAACAGACCGCTGAACAGCAGTGATACAAGGGTTACGATTATCCAGATTTCCATGATGGATGGCTATAATTGTTTAGGTGAGGAGCGCAAAGGTTGTTTGTTGTGTGACGCCGGGATGCCGTGGGTGTGGGTTGTGATTCTGTGCGTCAGCGTTTTATTGGCGTACGCGTTTTTGTAGCCGAGGATAGTCCCGCCGGATCGCCGGGCTCGATTGTGCCGATACCGCCGAAGACGTTGCGGCGTCTGGAGGCGCGTTCGGGAGGTAGAGGTCGTTCGGGCCGCGGTGTCCCGGAGGGCAGGCTGTCCTGAGCCACGGCAGTCATGCCGGGTCCGAAGGGTCGTTGGCCTTTGCCTCCTTTCTCCGAGCGGTCCACGGGGATGATGGCCGTAGGGCGGTTGACATTGTATTGTGTCATTTCCTGGTTGGACTCGAATCCGTAGCCTTCGATTATGTGGTTGGTGCGTACGATGTGTATGAACGAGTCTGAGTATACCTTGCATTGGTTTTGGTCCCAATATAATTGCTCGGTCAGGAATGTGTCGCGCTGGACGTTGACCATCACGATGTTGCCGTCGAGGCGCCACAGACGGCGTTGGCTGAAGTACGTAGCTGAATCGCAACGCATGGCTGCGGCCGGTTTCATTTCCAGGTCAAAGTTGACGAGGTTCAACCCTTTTGGAAACTTCCACATTGGGTCGGGAATATCGTCGTAGATATTCCATTGCTGGGCGGTAATGTGATAGCGAGTGTATCCCGAATCGGATATGAGTGTAGAGACGTTGGTCGTGGACATGGTGGGTGTTGCCAGTGGGTCGGAGACGTTGGCTACATAGCTGTGTTCCTGCTCGTCGGCGCATGAGGCTATAGCTGCGGCCAGAACGGCAGCGGCCAGCAATGCGCGTGGCGAATGTCTGAAACACTGTGAAACCATGGACAGGGACGTTGTCAATAAATTTTGCTCTTGCGGAACCACATCTCGTTGAAGTTTAGGCCGAGAGTGATGTTAAAGTAATTCTCTTTGATGAGTGGGTCGGGATTGGCGGCGCGGTGCTTCCATTCGAAGCCTATGTTTACCGTGGTTTTGTATCCCGGCACGGGCAGCCCGAAGCCGAGGGTGACGCCGTATTCGCGCACATTGTTATCGCGTACCATGATGTAGTCGTGGGTGTAGTATCCGCCCAGCCGGTAGTGTATGCGTTGGCCGTAGTTGCCGCGTATATTGGGTGTGTATTCAAGACCGGCACCCACGCGCCAGCGGTCGGCAAAATTGGTCTGTTCAAAGCTCTCGAGAGCGGCATACTTGGCCTTGCTCCATGGCTGGTAGGTGTAGTCGGCGGCCACGGTCAGCTTGTTGTTGTGTGTCCACGAAATGCCGGCGCCCCATTTTTCAGGTAGCGAATACAGGCCGTTTAGTTTGGTATAACCCACGGTGTCGGGCGTGATGTTTTCCTGTGATGCGTAGTAGTATACGCCATATGTGTCGCCATGCAAGTCTTTGGCCGGGGCGTATACAAGGCCCAGTGAGAGTCGGTCGCGTTTGCTTACGTAGAAGTGGTATTGCACGCCGAATTCGGCATACCAGTCGCGGACCTTGAGTGTGCGCTCGAATAGTGATGTCGATGTGGTTGAGGTCACGGCATAGGTGTCGTTGATGGTCGAACCAAAGAGGTAGGCGATGTTGGCACCCACGCCGAAGCCGCGGAAGGGACGTCCGGCGATGCCGAGGTACAGCTGGTTGATACTGCCCGAGCCTTGGCGGCTGACGCTGCCGTTGTCGATGGCATTGCCGAAGCTGTAACCTACGCTGCCATAGGGGAGCAATCCCACACTTGCGCCCATGTATCGGCCTATGGGCACCTGTAAGGTGATGTAGTCGAGGCCGCCGCCGAAGTCGTGATTGCTTTTGTCGTATTCTTGTTGCCATTGGGATACGGCGGTGACGCCCATATCAAAGAGGAAAGTGAGGGTGTCTATGGCTGCATACGATGCGGGGTTCATGACGTTGGTCTGGCGTCCGGAACTGGCGGCATAGCCCACA
>UMDL01032344.1_pt1 | contig 11389 bp, 8 predicted proteins | sample 1964481 | NCBI WGS metagenome assembly UMDL01 (sample SAMEA4835993, study PRJEB28245) | human gut metagenome | biome: gut microbiome; material: fecal sample | place: Denmark | collected 2008 | reverse complement strand
GCGTCGTGGCGACCGGCGGTTTCAGCACCAGGAACGCCTCCATCGGTGCCTATGACTCGATCACGATCGACCTTATCACGATGCTCTTCATGGTACTCTCATCCGTCCATTTCGGAATGATCTTCGTGGCTGTCGTGACAAGATCCCTCAAGCCGTTCAAGAATGAGATATTCAAGTTCTATCTTTCCATGATGGTTGTGGCGGGGGTGATCGTGTCGATCTCGATCAAGGCGCACGGGTTCGAGGAGACCTGGGGGCGCGCCTTCCTCTCCGGCTCCTTCCACATCCTGAGCTTCGCCTCGACGACCGGGTTCAGCATCGCCGACAACAGTTCCTGGCCGGTTCTCTCGCATACCATGCTGATGTTTGTGGGAATATGCTGCGGCATGGCCGGCTCCACCACCGGTGGTATCAAGTCCGACCGGGTGCTGCTGCTGTGCAAGGAGGTGAAGTACCAGTTGAGGATGGTCCTGCATCCGGCGTCCGTCAACGAGATCAGAATGAACGGCAGGGTGGTCCGGCAGAACGACATCGCCCCGCACATCCTCTACATTGCCCTCTACGGCCTTGTGGTGATCATCTCGCTCGCGGCCTGCCTCACGCTCGACCCTGACAACAACCAGTCATTCACGGCGATACTCTCGTCCCTTGGCAATGTTGGACTTTCGGTGGACCAGCTCGGCTCAATCTACAGCTATAACGGCGAGCCATCCTCCCTCAAGTTCATCTACACGCTTGACATGTTCCTCGGACGTGTCGAGATCTATCCTATCCTGGCCGTGGTCATGATGATCTTCAGCCGCAGGAACAAATAGCGCCGCTTATGGACAGGGGAGACTTTTTCTATCGGCGCTTCAAGGACTTTTTCCCTTACGACGGGACAGAGGATCAGGACCGGTTGTTCCGGGAGATCGCCGGCTTCGTGACCTGTGACGACGCGGACATCCTGGTGGTCAACGGCTATGCCGGCACGGGAAAGACCTCCGCCATCGCCTCTGTGATCCAGTCCTTCGACGACCTCCGGCCCAGGACGCGGAATGATGAACTTGAGGAAATATGCTTCCTCCTCGCTCCCACAGGCCGCGCCGCCAAGGTTCTTTCCTCCTACGCCGGCAAACCTGCCAGCACCATCCACAAATGCATCTATCGGCAGAAATCTGTCGGCGATGACGGCTTCGGCCAGTTCTCTTTGGCTCCCAACAAGCTGTCGCACAAGTTGTTCATCGTGGACGAGGTGTCACTGATCGGCATCGAGGACGCGCATCGGCAGGGCACCACGCAATTCGGGACCGGTGACCTTCTTAAGGACTTGATCGACTATGTCCGCGCCGGCAACGACTGCCGTCTGATCCTGATCGGCGACGATGCCCAGCTGCCGCCGGTTGGTATGGAAGCCTCTCCGGCGCTCTCCAAGGAATGCATGGACTGTTTCGGCGGCGTGCGCTATTGCAGCCTTAGGCAGGTGGTCCGCCAGCAGAAGGAGTCAGGAATACTCTACAACGCCACCAGGCTGCGCGAGCTGATAGCCTCGGATCTCTACGGGGACGGAATGTTCACTCCGGACGAGCTGGGGCTTACGGTGGAAGGCTTCGACGACGTGGTGCGGATCACGGGCGGGGATCTGCTCGATGCCCTGAACACCGCCTATTACTCTGAATATTCCAAAGACGACGCGGTCGTCCTCTGCCGCTCCAACAAGCGGGCTAACCGTTACAACGCCGGCATCCGCGCCCAGGTCTTCTACGACGAGGAACGTTTGGTCAGGGGGGAGAAGCTGATGATCGTGAAGAACTGCTACCAGTTTCTGGACGGAGTTAAGAACATGGACTACATCGCCAACGGTGACATTGCCAAGCTGCTGTCCATCAGGAATTTCGAGGAACGTTACGGCCTGAGTTTCGCCGATGCCCGCCTTTCTTTCCCGGACTATGACGACACCGAGATCGTGGCGAAGGTCTGCCTCGACACCCTTGAGTCCGAGTCTGCCTCGCTGAGCTACGAGCAGCAGAACCTGCTCTACAACGGTGTGAGCGAGGACTATGCCGACATCACCTCAAAGAAGAAGCGCTACGAGGCCGTACGTGAGGATCCCTACTACAATGCCCTCCAGTTGAAGTACGCCAACGCCATCACCTGCCACAAGAGCCAGGGCGGCCAATGGAGCTGCGTCTTCATCGACAACCCCTTCTGGCAGGACGAACTCACAGTCGATGACCTCAAATGGCTCTACACCGCCCTCACCCGCGCCACCGCCAAGGTTTACCTCGTCAACTTCAAGGATGAGTATTTCGCATAAGGTGTCAGGTTGCCTTAGGATGGTTCCCCGTCTGGCTCTCCGTCTGGCTCTCCGTCTGGCTCCCGTCTGAATCTTCGTCTGAATCTTCGTCTGAATCTTCGTGGCGGATAACTTGCTGATAATTAGGGATTTTTTTTAAATCATTACTAAATAGATTATTTTACAAATTTGTGACGTCGTGTGACCAACGGACTGATTGAAAGCCAATCTGTACTGTGTCACACGCCGCATAACTATGTTAAACTTTAATGAGGGAAAGCCATGAAGCTCAGGAGATTCTTGTCCGGTTCGCCTAATCACGTTTACCAACGATCCTTGAACGGTTCGGTAATATTCTACAGCCTTGAGGATTGTCTGGTTTATTTCACTGTCTTTTGCACCTGTGCAGTCAAGTATGGTGTGAGCACTGTCCTATTCTTCGTTTTGCGTAGTGTATATTGCTCTAAAGGATTGAATGTTTATTCTAATGGATTTTATCTATCTTGGATCAGGAAAAACCTAATTGATTGAAAACTTTGAATATTAAACCTTTTACTGTTGTGGTTTTGATAAATTCTAAATAGATTGTTGGATATTGTTTAATGATTATAAATTACTACATTTGCGGCGAAATTGCCGGTGGCACTTCAGCTGGAATGCTGATGTATGTTATTGTGCTTGGTAATTTAGTGATTTGTTAGAACACTTATAATTTTATTTGGTTCTTAATTTATGGCGGTAGGGTTTATTAATAGCGCAATCGATGCTCTTTCCAACCGTTTTGATAACTAGGGGGAACATCTTGAATTATAATAAATTGCATTGTACTTCCAACGGCATGGCCATTTGGTTGTGTGTCCTCATCGGCTGTTTTCTGTCGATTCTGACAGTGGCGGCGGAAGCGCTTCCGTCAGACTCAGGCTTTACCTCTATGAGGACTGTCGTCTTATCAAAGTCGTCCTCGGTTCAGGAGGACAGGCACGATACGACTTCATTCTCTGTCTATTACAGGTCAGCTGTATCCAAGATCGAACGTGGATTCCGGAACAACGCCGCCACTTTGAAAGCAGCCACCGAAGGACTCAGGTCCATCGTGTACAACGGTAATCTACGAATATACAAGGTTTACATAATCGGTGCCGCCTCACCTGAAGGCCGGCCGGAACTCAACGCGCGTCTGGCCCGTGACAGGGCTGAAGGAGTGAAAGCATTCCTGAAGAGCATCGAGCCAGGTCTCACGGATGCCGACTTCGTTGTCATCTCGCGTGGAGAGGACTGGGAGGGTGCCACCAAGATCGCCGCGTCCTACGACACCGAGACTGGATCGTCCACGGTCTCGGACATATTCAAGGATTCTCAAAATTCCGAGGCCAAGAAGCTGATGATGAAGCGTCTGCAAGGTGGAAACGTCTGGCGCAGGCTGATCTCGGACTACTATCCGTCCCTGCGACGTACGGATATTCATGTGCTTTACAGCACTGTCCGTCCGATCGGGCCGGTTGAGTGTGAATTGCCGGAAGTGACCCTTGAGGTGCCGTATTCAGTGAACATCGCCCCTCCGACGGTGTTGCCGGAGGTTGAGTTCCCTGAGCCGGAGCCGCCGAAGGAGAGATTCTACACCGTCGCCGTCAAGACCAACCTCCTCTATGATGCCGTGACCGCACTCAACGCCGAGGTCGAGTTCCCTGTCGGGAAGAACTTCTCGGTGATGGTCGAGGATGTGTTTCCGTGGTGGAACTGGGGGCCGAACGGCAAGAAATATTGCTTCCAGATCTGGTCAATGGGTATCGAGCCGCGCTGGTGGTTCGCGCGCGATGACAGGAAGGACTATCTTACAGGGCATTTCGCCGGCGTTTACGGCATGTCCGGGAAATACGACCTCCAGTGGGACACGAAGCTCTGCTACCAAGGAGAGTTCTGGTCTGCTGGATTGACCTATGGCTACGCCTTGCCGGTCAGCAGGTGGATGAACATGGAGTTCTCGGTCTCCGCCGGCTTCCTTCGCACGGACTACCGCCACTACCAGCCGGATCCGGGCTACGAGCACCTGTTCCGGGACAAGTACAACGTTGGAACCGTCTCCTGGTTCGGCCCGACGAAACTCAAGGTCTCATTGGTGATACCGATCGGGAAGGATTCACACATAGTAAACAAAAACTAATCAGAAACAAGTAAAAAGAACAAATCATCAACATGATGTCTGACACCAATATAAAGTATAGTTCCGCTGTGTTCTTCTGCCGTGGACTGTCCGTTCTCCTGCTGCTTTTTGCAATAGTCGCAGGCGGATGCCGGAGACGTCCCCTTGAGGATCCTGACAACCTTACTGCAGTCAGGGTCAGGGTGAATGTGGCCGGAATCCACAATGTCACGTCAGACATCTACAATGACAAGATCCCGGTCCAGAAGATAGAGCCGAGTGCCATGCACGTGCTGTTCTTTGGAGAAAACGAGGATGTTATTGCCGCAGAGGGCTTTATCACAGATGTGAGCTTTGACGAGAACGGAAACCGCATTGTGAGCGGAGAAGTCATGCTTGCACCGGGCAGTTACAGGATGCTCATCTACGATTTCGGCACTGAAGAGACTTTGATAAGGAACTACTACAGTTGGGACAAGGCAGAGGCATACACAGATCCTGCACCGTCAGCCGTTCTGAACAAGTACTCTACCAAAGGGAAAGACGCTCCGAACATTCTCATGCAGCCAGAGCATCTTGTGGTGGCCAGGAACGTGTGTGAGACTGTGCCCTATCACAACGGAATCTACACGATCTATGCGGATGCCTCATCGGTAGTTGAGAGCTGGTATATTCAAGTCAAGGTGGATGGGCTTGAATATGTCACTTCGGCGCAGGCTGTTCTCTCAGGCATGGTCCGCGCAAACCTTATTGCCACCGACACGAGGATGAACGATCCGGAAGCTTCCGTATGGTTCAATCTCCAGAAAAGTGATGACAAAGGCAAGAATGTGATCTGTGCGGTGTTCAACACATTCGGACGCATCCCGGAGTCGGACAACAACTTCGAGGTGACTTTCGACCTTGCGGTCAAGGGCGGCACGAGTGTCCGCAAGACCTTTGACATTTCGAACCTGTTTCTCACAGAGAATGCTGTCAAGCACCATTGGCTTCTTTTGGAGGACACTATCAAGGTCGAGCCACCGAAGGACTTAGGTGGTGCCTTTGAACCTAAGGTCGATGACTGGGAAGATGAACAGAAAAATATAGTGATTTAGTACTTACCATAGCTCATGATGGTAGGAGCGTAATTATTTATTAATTTATTGAAAAAGATTTTTTTAATTTAACTTTTAATTTGTGTTTATCATGAAAAAAGAAATGTTTGTATTGGCAGCTCTCGCGACTCTCGCGGCCTGCTCAAAGACAGAGGTGACGCCGGTCGCCTCAAACGTGAACAGCGAGATCACGTTCAATGTCGCTCCTCGCACCAAGGCTCTTAGCCAGAATCAGACTGATTTTGATCACAATAATGTCTTTGTCTCCTATGCCTATTATCTTGGACATGGCAAGACTTGGGCTGCCAACAACTCCGAGGCTCAGATGTACATCGACGGTTCTACAATTTCATACAATGGCAACTTGTGGAAGAATGAGACAACATCTTACTATTGGCCGAAGGATGGTGGTTCTTTGACATTCTTCGCGTATTCGTACAACAAGAAAGATATGACGGTAGGTGATAATTCCGGTTTTGCTTGTGTATGGGCACCAGGCGAAGACGGACAGTATCAGGGTGGAATCAATGGCCATTTTGATGTGGCCACGAACAAGAATGTTGATTTTCTTGTTGCTGACATCGCTGCTGATAAGTCAGAAAATAAGAATAGCTATGCTCACACCGGAGTTCCGACTCTTTTCCGTCACAAGCTTTCTATGGTCAATGTCGCCGCTAATCTTGCTGAGGATTATGCTAACAAGAAGTTCATCTTGAACTCTGTGAAATTCACTAATCTTTGTCATTATGCAACCTATAGCCAGATTCCAGAGAAGATGATCCCGGGTGGAAACATGTTTTTGTCTGATCAGGTTTATGCGGAGAATGTTGGCTTCGAGGTTAAGGGTGGAGGGTTGATTGCAGTCCCGGCTGAGATCAAAAAAGGAGCTGGAGTTGAGGATGGTCAGTACATCTACATTCCTCAGGAATTTAATGATGACAGCTATATTGTAATTACATATACTGTGGAAACCGTTGTTGGTAACAAGGTCGTTAAGGAAGAGTGCACAAAGCCAGTTAAGGTAAAGGATGTCTTCCCTAAGTGGGAGATGGGGCACAGGTACACTTTTAACCTTACCTTCTCTCTGAACGAGATTCACTGGGATCCGGCTGTTGAGAACTGGATCGATGACGAGGCTGGTAACATTACCATCGACAGATAACAAGAATCGCGGGCATTCCCGCGCCATAAGCCTGCCGGGAGGTGATACTCCCGATAGGTTCTAATTGATAATAACATAGATGAAAGGAGCAGGCCTCAGTAATTTCCCGACTGTGCAAACCCTGTGCAAACCACAGGCACGCAAGAATGGCTCCGGTAATGCTGGAAGGCCATAGTGTGTGGCTGACCCCCCATTTCCCGAGGGAGCAGCTTGCGTCTTCGGGTGAGTTTCACCCGGTCCGCCTCGATGCCCTTTCTCAATCCCGTGTTGAAGTCCTTTTTCATGCCGCAAAAGTAAGGAAAAGTTTGATATATGCAAATATAATATATTGAGCGACGGTGTGTTAAATGTGGTTTCCGGGCTTTCCGGCAGGGTCGGCGCCCCTTCGCGTGGAGGACCGAATGAAAGATTTTTGAGTGCCTCTGCAGAACCCGCAGAAGGCTGCGGACGACAGATTTTCGGCGGTCGGGAACACGACCTTGCGGCATGAAGATGATTTTTGAAAAAAGTCTCAGCGGGATGATGAAAGCCTCGCGTCATCCTCGGTTTATGGTCAGGACAGGGGCACCTGAGTAGTTACAATATCACGTTATTTTTTTAAGTATTACTAAATTTGCGGAGAGTATGTGAACGAATGTGACGATGCTATGGACACGATTGAACTTTTGATGAATATGATCAGGATTCCTTCCTTCAGCAGGGAGGAAGGACAGGCGGCAGACTTTCTGGAGGAATGGATGCGGCGGGAGGGTCTTGATGTAAGGAGAACCGGAAACAACCTGTGGATGGAGTCCTGCCCGGATGACGGAAGGCCGACCGTGCTGCTTAACGCGCACATTGACACTGTGAGACCCGCTTCCGGCTACACCAGGGATCCGTTTTCGCCGACGCTTGAGGACGGCTGCCTGTACGGTCTTGGCAGCAATGACGACGGTGGGTCGCTCGTGGCTCTTCTGGAGGCATATTCAAGACTCGTCGCGAAGCGACAGCCGTACAGGCTGGTTTTTTCGGCTACCGCGGAGGAGGAGGTGAGCGGGAAGGGTGGACTGGACATGCTGCTTCCGGAACTCGGCAGGATTGATTTCGGCATTATCGGTGAGCCGACCGGGATGCGTATGGCTGTGGCCGAGAGGGGATTGATGGTGCTGGACTGCACGTCGTTCGGGGTGAGCGGACACGCTGCCAGAAATGAAGGTGTCAATGCCATATACAAGGCTTTGGAGGACATACAGTGGTTCAAAAACCATAGTTTCGATCGTGTCTCCGATTTCCTTGGTCCAGTCAGGATGTCGGTCACGCAGATCAGCGCCGGCACGCAGCACAACGTCGTTCCGGACAGGTGTTCGTTTGTGGTGGACGTGCGTCCGAACGGAATGTACACTAATCCGGAGTTGCTGGCAATGATCAAGTCCTCTGTCTCCTGTGAGGTCAAGGAGCGTTCTACCAGGATCGGTAGTTCGCATCTTCCTATGGATCATCCGGTTGTCACCCGAGGACTCTCCCTCGGCCTTGAGCCTTTCGGCTCTCCGACCACCAGCAACCAGGCGCTCTGTGGCTTTCCTACGCTGAAAATCGGCCCCGGCGACTCCGCCCGTTCCCATTCAGCCGATGAATATGTCCGTCTAGATGAGATCTCCCACGGTGTCGAAACCTATGTCGCCCTTCTGGACGGCAATACCTCATTCGTTGTCTCCCCTCGGAATGCGAAAACTACGAAGGGTTGTTAACCTGATTTTTGTTGGTTGCCAAAATCCAGAGGGCCGCTAACCTGAATTTTGCACGTTACCAAAATTCAGAACAGCGGCTCTCTGGATTTTACTGTGCCTTGGCAGGCTTGGCAGCTGTGTTTTTACAGGCTTAGAGCGAAGTGAGCGTGGTGACAGCGGCGCGGACCTTGTCGAAGCCGAAGCCGGAGACTATGCGGGACATCCTGGCGGCTATGCGGTCGGTGCAGAGGTTGCCGATGGAGCCTTCGTGGGTGTGGCGAAGCGAGCCGTGATAGTCAAAACTACCTTGCCTGATGGAGTCGGCGACCTGGCGGTATGCGTCCCTGAACGGCACGCCGGTCTCTACCAAGTGGTTGACCTCCTCCACGCTGAACGCCAGCTTGTACTTCGGGTCGCTCATCACATCGGTGACTACCTCCATCCCCCGGACGGCATATTCAACAATGTCGAGGCAGTCGTCCAGTTCCTTGAAGATCGGGAAGAAGACCTCCTTCAGGATCTGCATGTCGCGGAAGTAGCCGCTCGGGAGATTGCCGGTGATGAGGCGGATGGTGTTCGGCACGCCCTGGAGCTTGTTGCAGTGTGCCCTCACCAGCTCGAACACATCCGGATTCTTCTTGTGCGGCATGATGCTGGAGCCTGTGGTCAGCGCGTCCGGCAGGTGGATGAAGCCGAAGTTCTGGCTGGAGAACAGGCAGCCGTCCATCGCGAGCCTCCCGACGGTCTCGGCGACTGATGAGTAGGCGAACGCTACGGCCCGTTCCATCTTGCCGCGTGTCATCTGGGCATAGACGGAGTTATAGTCAAGGTCTTCGAAACCAAGCAGTTTCGTGGTGAGTGTCCGGTTCAGCGGCGCTGACGAACCGTAGCCGGCGGCGGATCCCAGCGGGTTGAGGTTCACCACATCCCAGGCGGCCCTCATCATGCTCAGGTCGTCGCAGAGACTCTCGGCATAGGCTCCGAACCAAAGGCCGAAGGAAGACGGCATCGCCACCTGCAGGTGGGTGTAGCCCGGAATCAGCACATCCTTGTACCTTTCGCTGGCTTCCTGGAGAGTCCTGAAAAGTGACTCCACCTTGCGGACGGTCTTCTCGATCTCCGCCCGGGCGTAGAGCTTCAGATCCACAAGCACCTGGTCGTTGCGGGAGCGCCCCGTGTGCACCTTTTTCCCGACATCCCCGAGCCTGCGCGTGAGCATCAGCTCGATCTGTGAATGGATGTCCTCCACGTCGTCCTCCACGTAAAGCTCTCCCTTGCAGGCTGATGAATATAATTCCTTGAGCGCCGGCAGCAGTTCGTCCAGATCATCCTTTGAAAGAAGTCCGACACTCTCCAGCATCGTGATGTGGGCCATCGTGCCCATTATGTCATAAGGGGCGAGCTCGTGGTCAAGCTCACGGTCGTTTCCCACCGTGAACGCGTCGATCCTCTCGTCCTCCTTGAATCCTTTGTCCCAAAGTTTGTTCGCCATGTATTACTGTTATTTGTCAAGTTCACCGCAAAGATACCATATTTTTTAAGGATTACTTATCACGCGACAATTGTGACCGTCAAAAAATAATAATTTTTCCGCCGATCATCGCCGGAAGTGGAGAATCGTGCGGGATTTCTCTTTTATTTTTAAAAGTAAAAAGCCATATTTGTAGAAATAATCAAGCGGTGATCACATGTCGCCGCGGACTTGACAAATCATTTTAAACAGCAACAAAACCCAAGGCACTGCAAATGAACAACATCAAACCACATTGTGTCAAGTTAATCGTGATAGCAGTCATTGTGGCGCTCACGGCGACGGCCTCTATGGCACAGACGCACAGGACGAGCATCAGGGTGGCGGCGGCGGATTCCGGGCCTTCCGACAAGGAGATGGCCGACATCGTCTGCGATGGGCGGCACGATGAGATTCCGCTCCGGCGGGCGCTGGAGTCGCTGGGCGGCTGCGGCAGGCTTGAGATGGCAAGCGGCAACTACATCATCGACAGTTTCTTCACGGCGGAGGACGGCAGCGGCTATGTCCTCAGGACTCCTTACGAGTCGAACATCCGTATCGAGGGCGACTTGCCGAACTGGAACGGCGAGGGTGTTAGGCTGAGGGTCTCGCAGGACTGCTATGACTCCCTTTCGGACGAGGTGACATATTCAGTGATCTGCGGGACGGCAGGGGACTTCGCGCAGACGATGTCACAGAATCTGGAGGTGGCGAATGTCGCCGTGTATCTGCCGGACAACAGGAAAAGGATCATCTGCATCGACGGCTACAACACCGGAAGAATGAGCGCGGACAGATGCAACTGCAAAGGCCCGAAGAACAACAGGGAGACATCCATCACCCTTGGCGTGATGGACTGTGTGGGCATCCGGGGGCTGAAGGGTTCCAACAACGGGACTGCCACGGAGTTCAACCATTGCACTGTCGTCGGCCTTGGGGTGGGATTCGCGCTCTCGGGAGAGCATCTCGTGCTGATCAGCTCCACGTCGATCGGCTGCACCTACGGATTCACCTTCAACCAGTACCCGAACAACTTCCCGGGTTCGGCGCAGGTTCACCCGATTACCCTCATCGGTTGTCACGACGAGGTCTCCGCCAACTACCCGAAGTTCTTTGACAACCCTCTGGGGCAATCCATCAGGTTCATCAATTTCGCGGTCGAGCACTATCCTGCGAACCTCGCGCTGGGAGGTGGTGAATATGCCACCGAGACGACTCCGGGGCAATGGCACGGAATCATCGACTATGCGATCCAGAACTTCAATCACGGCGACGAGTGGATCCGCAACTCCCCGACCCTCCCGTTCTGGGCTCCGGGCAGCGGGATAGCTGTCGAGTCGCACAACAACACGCACAAGAGCGTGGTCACAAGCGAGGAGAGAAGATCCTATGCCCCTAACATCGGACAGACGGTCTTCGACACCACGCTCGGCATGATCGTGGTCTGCGTCGATCCTGACAGACGCCTTTGGGTCGATGCCTTCGGCAAGGAAATAGAA
>UMDL01035604.1_pt1 | contig 11439 bp, 9 predicted proteins | sample 1964481 | NCBI WGS metagenome assembly UMDL01 (sample SAMEA4835993, study PRJEB28245) | human gut metagenome | biome: gut microbiome; material: fecal sample | place: Denmark | collected 2008 | reverse complement strand
GCCAAAGCTGCGGTATAATCGCTGCCGCCGCGGCCGAGATTGGTAATCTGATTGGTGTCTTTATCGCGGCTGATAAAGCCTCCCATTACTATGGGTTTTCCGGCTTCAATGTTGCCGAAGGCTTTCTTCATCAGCTCAGCTGTCAGACCCACATCTGCCACATTCTTGCCGAAACGGCGCTCCGTGCGCGTTGTCTCAAGCGAATCTATGTGTCGCGCCCCCTTTATGGCATTTGCCACGATGCACGAGCTGATGCGTTCGCCAAAAGCCACAATCATGCTCAGACTCCGTTCCGTGAGCTCTCCAACCAGCGAAAGACCTCTGCATATATCGTTGAGCTGATTGAGCATTTCTGTGGCAAACTGCTGCACTCCGTCCTGTTTTGACGGCTCAACCATGGCCTCAATCATGTCGGCATGGCGTTGGCGCAACTCCGATATATTGCTGCGGTAACTCTCGTCAGCAACCGAGGCACGGTTGGCGGTGTCAATCAGCTTGTCGGTAACTCCGCCGAGTGCCGATACAACCACAACGGCCGGCTCCGACAGCCCTTCCACAATCTTTACCAGATTAGTCATGGCTTTCGCCGTGCCTACGCTCGTACCTCCAAATTTCAATACCTTCATTTGCGAAGTGGAATTTTTTATGACTGCAAAATTAATTATTTTCGGCGAAAGATTGCCCCTATCCATAGATTATTTGTAACTTTGCAGTGTTTAAAGGAGAATTATTATGCTGACCATAGGAATTGCCGGTGGCACCGGTTCGGGAAAATCTACGGTAGTGAGGCGCATCATGGAGAGTCTGCCGCCGCATGAGGTAGCTGTGCTGCCTCAGGATTGTTATTATCGCGACAACTGCCACATTCCCCTTGAAGAACGGCTGAAAATGAACTATGACGAACCGGCAGCCATCGACTGGCCTCTGCTGCTTCAGCACCTCACTGAGCTGCGTCTGGGCCATGCCATTGAAATGCCGACGTATGACTTCATAACTTGCTCGCGCCAAAAGGAGACCATACGCGTTGAGCCCCGTCCTGTCTGCGTTGTGGAAGGCATTCTTGTTCTCACTGAGAAACAACTCCGCGATGCTTTGGATGTGAAAGTGTTTGTGGATGCAGATGCCGATGAGCGCCTGATACGCGTCATCACGCGCGATTGTTTGGAACGCGGACGCACGCCGCAGATGGTCATTGACCGCTATCAGCTGCAGCTCAAACCCATGCACGAACTGCACATCGAGCCGAGCAAGCGCTATGCCGACTTGATAGTGCCGCAGGGTGGCAACAATCACGTAGCTATAAAACTCCTCACCGACTATATCCGTAGCCTCCTCCCTAACAAGAGCCTGAGTGCAGTAAACAACTGATGAATATTTTCAAATCACCTGTCAAGTTAGCCCGCAAGCATAAAAAGGAAGTCGAAAATCCCGACGAACAGCTGTATGTGGAGGCGGAAGAGGAAAACAGCGTTGCAGAGAATTTACCCGAACCGTCCAACGCGCCCAAGAAATCAAAGGGCAATAAGGAGCAGCTTCCTGACCCGGAAATAATGCCGGAAACCGGACAGCTCACCACCGACAATCTGGTAAAGCGCTACGGCAAACGCACCGTTGTGAATCATGTCAGCATAGATGTGCGGCAGGGTGAAATTGTGGGGCTGCTCGGCCCCAACGGAGCCGGTAAGACCACTACTTTCTATATGTCGGTAGGACTGATTACCCCCAACGGTGGCAGAATTTTCCTCGATAAAACCGACATTACCAAGATGCCGGTATACAAGAGAGCCAAAATGGGCATCGGTTATCTGGCTCAGGAGGCAAGTGTCTTCCGCAAGCTCAGCGTGGAAGACAATCTGCGGGCCGTCCTTGAGATGACCGACATTACGCGCAAACAGCAGAAGGAGAAGCTGGAAAGCCTGATAAATGAGTTCAGGCTGCAAAAGGTGCGCAAAAACTATGGCGACCGTCTCAGCGGTGGCGAACGCCGTCGTACGGAAATAGCCCGCTGTCTGGCAATAAGTCCGAAATTCATCATGCTTGATGAGCCTTTTGCCGGCGTAGACCCTATTGCTGTGGAAGATATTCAGAGCATTGTCTATAAACTGAAAGACAAAAACATAGGCATTCTCATCACCGACCATAACGCCAACGAGACTCTCAGTATCACCGACCGCGCCTATTTGCTGTTTGAGGGTAAAATACTCTATCAGGGCACAAGCGAGGAATTGGCTGCCAATCCGGTGGTGCGTGAAAAATATCTCGGACGTAACTTCGAGTTCCGTCGCAAACATTTCGATGAACATATCTTAGATGACTGACAATAAAGAACTGAAGCCGCGCCGTCAGATTGCCGAGGCAATATTTTCCGTGAAAAGCACCCGGATATGGGCTCTTACTGCCCTTTTCTGCATCGGCATCTTCGTTGCAGGGATGATAATTTCGCTGATTGGCAGTGCTTCGCGCAACGCTCTTCTTGCAGGTTCTTTGATTCAGGATTTGTTCGCTTTCATCGCTCCTGCGTTGATATGCGGATATGTTTTTACCCATAAACCCTGGCAATGGACAGGGGTCGCAAAAGGTGCTTCCGCGTTATCCTTTGCAGGAGTAATTGCGGTTTTTGCCGTGTCAGTTCCGGCGCTTAACTGGCTTGTGGAATTGAACGAGTCCATGAGCTTGCCTCAGTGGCTGTCAGGGTTGGAGGCGCTGATGCGTCAAATGGAGGATAGCGCGGCTGTAACCACTAAACTGTTGCTTTCCGACACTTCAGTGTGGGGCTTGATATCAGGTGTTCTTATAGTAGGAATCCTGGGACCTTTCAGCGAGGAGCTTTTCTTTCGCGGAGCTTTGCAGAAAGTGCTTTATGGCCCGAATCCCTGGAAAGCCGTGTGGTGGTCAGCGCTCATCTTCTCATTATTGCATTTTCAAATGTATGGCTTTGTACCGCGTTTCCTGTTGGGATTATGGTTTGGCTATCTCTATCTCTGGACGGGAAGTATATGGACATCCGTCTTCGGCCATATTCTTAACAACACCGTAACCGTAGTCAGTCAGTGGCTCATAGCGAATGGTATTGCCTCGGAGCAAGTTTTCGCAGCCGGCACAGACGGAAATCTCTGGCTTGTATGTATTTCCATGCTCCTGACCGTAGTGAGCGTATGGGGAGTGAAGCGCGTGGCAAGTAGGTCAAAAATTTTATTCTGAAGTGGCAGCAGCAAACCCATATAAGCAGATATTGAGCGAAATCCGCGCCAAGCGGTTCGCGCCGGTGTATATTCTCAGCGGCGAAGAGCCCTATTATATCGACCTTATTGCCGATGCTCTTCAGGAATATGTGGTGGCAGAGGAGGAGCGCGACTTCAATTTGCACCTCTATTACGGTCAGGATGCCGACATGGAAACGATGATAAACACCGCATGGCAATATCCTGTGATGGCAGACCGTAAATTGGTGATGTTGCGCGAGGCACAGGCCATGCCGTCAGCCCGAACTCAGCTTGATAAGCTTGAGGTTTATCTTAAAAAGCCATCGCCCACTACCGTCTTGGTTGTTCATTTCAACGGAGAGGCGCTTCGCGACACTTCCAAGCTGGTAAAAGCGGCAAAAGCGGCGAAAGGCGTTGTTTACATATCGCCCAAAACGCGCGATTATGAGCTGCCTCGCCTCTTGGCTGATTATTGTAAGGATCATGCCGTTACGCTTGAGCCCAAGGCCTCCGATATGCTCTGCCGTAATATCGGCACTAACCTGAAGCACCTTTTCGGAGAGGTTGAAAAGTTGCGGCTTTCGCTGCCTGAGAGCGATCATATCTCCATAACGGCTGACATGGTGGAGGCAAACACGGGCATAAGCAAGAAATATAACAGCTATGAGCTACGTAGCGCCATCCTTCGTCGCGATTACGAAGGCTGTATGCGCATTGCCGCCTATTACGCTGCCAACCCCAATGCACCGGAGAGCCGCACGGAGACCATTGCGCCTGTGATTTTCAACACTTTTGCCGATTTGCTGCAGGCTCATTACCTCAAAGACAAAAGCAGCGAGTCGCTGCGCGTTGCCCTGAATCTGAAAGTGCGTGCCGCCATTGACGAGATGCAAAACGGATTGCGCAACTATAACGCATGGAGCTGTCTGCGCGCCATCCATGCCATACGCAACTATGACTGCGCCACAAAAGGCATAGAATCGGCTCAGCCAAGACCTGCATTGCTTTTTGAGCTTATTTACAAGCTTTTCACCAACTGATTGAGGATTTTTTCTCCCTGCCTGTCGTTTCTCAAAGGCTTTCAGACCTCTGTTGCAAGGGCTGATTTGGCCACTTTCATAAAAAGTATTAAATTTGCATTTGAAGTCAACTAACTTCTACACTGAAACCTAAACCTACATCATAAAAATGGCAACAACAATTACGCAGAAATTGGCAAATAAGCCAATTGAGCAACTACGCGACAAGGCATGGGCGCGTTGGACGGCACTGGCGCTGTTGGCGCTGGCAATGTTCTGCTCCTACATCTTCATGGACATCCTCTCGCCTATCAAAAACCTGATGCAGTCGGAAGCAGGCTGGGACTCCACAGCTTTTGGCACAATGCAGGGAAGCGAGACGTTCCTCAATGTCTTCATCTTCTTCCTGATTTTTGCAGGTATCATCCTCGACAAGATGGGTGTTCGCTTCACGGCTCTTCTCTCAGGCGCCGTTATGGTAGTTGGCGGCCTCATCAACTGGTATGCGCTCACCGACTCATTCGCCAATTCCAGTCTGCAAGTCTGGTTCACCAACAATCTCAACTATATACCCGGCTTTGACGAGCTTGGCGTATCACCCTTCTACGAGGGCATGCCGGCATCGGCCAAATTCGCAGCCATAGGCTTCATGATTTTCGGCTGCGGCGTTGAGATGGCCGGTATCACTGTCAGCCGCGGCATCGTGAAATGGTTCAAAGGCCGAGAAATGGCCATGGCAATGGGCTCGGAAATGGCTCTTGCCCGTCTCGGCGTGGGCACCTGTATGATTTTCTCACCGCTGGTAGCAAACTTCGGCGGCGACATCAGCGTGTCGCGTTCAGTGGCTTTCGGCGTAGTATTGCTGATGATTGCCCTGATAATGTTCATCGTCTATTTCTTCATGGACCGCAAGCTAGACGCTCAGACAGGTGAGGCTGAAGAGAAAGATGACCCCTTCAAGATTTCCGACCTTGGCAAAATCCTCTCTTCGCTCGGCTTCTGGCTGGTGGCACTTCTCTGCGTACTCTATTACTCGGCAATCTTCCCCTTCCAGAAATATGCCGTAAATATGCTTCAGTGCAACATCTCGCTGACCCCTCCCGATCCGACGTCCTTCTGGAGCTCTGATGCCTGCACATATATCCAATACGTCATCATGCTTGTAGCGGCTGCAGGCGCCTTCGGCTTCGCTTTCGTTAAGAACAAGAGCGTAAAAGTTCCTTCGCTGGTAGTGGCAATCATCGCTCTCGTTGCATACTGTTATATGGGCTATATGCGCCAGTCGGCAGCTGCAATCTTTGCCGTCTTCCCCCTGTTGGCAGTAGGTATCACCCCTGTACTTGGCAGCTATGTTGACCACAAGGGCAAAGCAGCTTCCATGCTGGTGTTCGGCGCACTTTTACTTATAATCTGCCACCTCACCTTCGCCTTCATCCTGCCCATGTTCAAAGGCAACGATATGGGCGGCATCATAGTGGCTTATGTTACCATCCTGGTACTTGGCGCCAGCTTCTCGCTTGTTCCCGCAAGCCTCTGGCCCAGCGTCCCTAAGCTGGTTGATTCCAAGATTATCGGCTCGGCTTACGCATTGATTTTCTGGATTCAGAACATCGGCCTCTGGCTCTTCCCGCTGCTCATCGGCAAAGTGCTCGACAATACCAACCCGGCCATCAAGGAAGCTCTCGAAAATCACACCATGACAGAAGAGACCGCTGCCGTAAGCTACGACTACACATGGCCTTTGGTAATGCTTGCCTGCCTCGGCGTGGCCGCCCTCAGCATCGGCTTATATCTCAAAGTAGTTGACCGCAAGAAACACCTTGGCCTGGAACTCCCGAGCATCAAAGCTGACACGGCAGAAGTTGAAGAATCAGAAGTTGAAACCGCTGAGCTCTAACCTTCAGACCGCATCCTAATCATAACAGCTAAACACAATGGAGGGTATGTCACTTCACTCTGACATACCCTCCATTGATATAATATTTTTGCTATCGGTTATTTGTGGGTGAAGACGGGGGTTGCTAACTCGATGCCTAAGAGGCGCTTCAGGTGAGTGCGGTAGGTTTCGATGTCGGTGATTGGATGGGCTGCAACGTCGGTTTCTGCGGCGGCTACGGCCACTGCGGGTGCTACGGTGGGCAGTAACCTCGGGTCGTTGGGTTTGGGCAGGATATAATCGCGGCCAAAAACGAAGTCCTTGTCGTTGTAGGCTTTTCTGACACTGCGCGGCACCGCCAGCTTGGCTATAGAAGCGATTGCACGACACGCCGCGAGTTTCATCTCCTCGTTGATGGTATTTGCGCGGCAGTCGAGGGCTCCGCGGAAGATATAGGGGAAGCCCAGGACATTGTTGACCTGGTTGGGAAGGTCGCTTCTGCCGGTTGCGAAAATAATGTCAGGAACAGCGTTGATTGCCTTCTCATAACCGATTTCCGGGTCAGGATTAGCCAATGCAAAGACTATGGGTTTTGGAGCCATGGTGCGAATCATCTCCGGCGTCAACACATCCTTAACACTCAGGCCAACAAAGACATCGGCACCTACAAGAGCATCGGCAAGCGTGTCAATGTCTTTGTCTGTGATGAACTCCTTTTTGAAGTCATTCAGATGGTCACCGTTGAGACGGCGTTTCTCCGTAATTGGACCGCGACTGTCGCACATAATGATGTTGCGTTTCTGCACACCTAACTTCATATAGAGCTTTGTGCAGGCAATGGCAGCCGCACCGGCGCCATTCACCACCATCTTTATGTCTTCAATTTTCTTGTCCTGAATCTCAAGGGCATTCAGCAATCCGGCGCCGGAAATAATGGCTGTGCCGTGTTGGTCATCGTGCATAATGGGAATGTTACATTCCTCCTTAAGACGCTTCTCAATATAGAAACAGTCGGGCGATTTTATATCTTCCAGGTTTATGCCGCCGAAAGTGGGAGAAATGGCTTTTACCGTGTCAACGAATTTGTCAATGTCAGTGAGGTCGACTTCAATGTCGAAGGCGTCGATGCCTGCGAAAATCTTGAATAGCAGCGCTTTACCCTCCATGACCGGCTTGGCGGCCAACGGACCGATATTGCCAAGACCAAGGACGGCTGTGCCGTTGCTGATTACAGCCACAAGGTTACCCTTGTCAGTGTAGCGGTAAGCGTCTTCCGGTTTATCCTTTATTTCCAGACAAGGCCAGGCGACTCCCGGCGAATAAGCCAGTGAAAGGTCGCGCTGGTCAGCGTATGGTTTAGTTGGCATTACCTCTATTTTGCCCGGCCGGATATCTTCATGATATTTCAGGGCAAAGTCTTTATCTGAATGTTTCATAATTTCTTTTCTATCTTAACAAACGAAAAGGGCCTGAGGTTGTAAATGCCGATTTTATTGGTTTTAGAAAATGAATCTCGAATAACTCACCTCCATTTTAGGAGGGTAATATTTTCATAAAATAAAATTTTTATTTTTGAAAAGTTTCCCAAAATAATTTGTTATATATCTGTAAATTAAATACTTAGCATTTTTAGCTATTGCTAAAAGTTTACCAAAACTAAAATTTTTGAAGGGACAATTGAGGCCACACTTTGCAGTTTTGAAAATATTCACTACCTTTGTGCCGCTCAATTACCATGACGCAACACAACAGCCTCAAAAGGCTTTAACCACATAATCATAAATTGACTTCAAAGACCCCATGATAGAAGTAGTAGTAAAACGCGACGGCCGTGTAGTAGGCTTCAACGAAGAAAAAATTAAAGGAGCCATCCGCAAGGCGATGCTGTCAACAGACCAGGGCGAAGACGAAGGTCTGCTGCAGAAAATAGCCGACCGCATAGCCATGACATCCCCCTCGCGCATGAACGTAGAGGACATCCAAGACCGCGTGGAGTTGGAGCTGATGAAGTCGAGCCGCAAAGATGTGGCCAAGCGTTATATCGCCTATCGCGACAAGCGCTCAATAGCACGCCGAGCTAAGACACGCGATTTGTTCATGGAAATTATCGCCGCCAAAAACAACGACGTTACGCGCGAAAATGCCAACATGAACGCCGATTCGCCGGCCGGCATGATGATGAAGTTCGCCTCAGAAAGCACAAAGCCCTTTGTGGATGATTATTTGCTGAGCCAGCAGGTGCGTCAGGCCGTGTTGAACAACTATATCCATATCCACGACAAAGACTACTACCCTACCAAGTCGCTGACCTGCGTGCAGCATCCTCTCGATAAAATTCTCAAGCATGGTTTTGTGGCAGGTCATGGCGAGAGCCGTCCGGCAAAACGCATTGAGACAGCCAGTGTGATAGCGTGCATATCGCTGGAAACAGCTCAGAACGAGATGCACGGAGGTCAGGCTATACCGGCATTCGATTTCTATCTTGCCCCATACGTGCGCAAGACGTATATAGAAGAGCTGAAAAAGGCCGAGGAGATAATGAATATCGACCTGAAAGCCTTCTACGACGCACCGCTGAAAGATTATATCAAACGCCCCCTCGACGGCCTCGACAACGAACTGCGCGGTCTGCAACATGCCATGAATCAGACGGTCAGTCGGGTGCATCAGGCCATGGAAGCCTTCATTCACAACATGAACACAATCCATAGCCGAGGCGGCAATCAGGTAGTCTTTTCGTCAATCAACTACGGCACAGACACTTCTGCCGAAGGAAGGTGCATAATCCGTGAACTGCTGCAGTCAACGTATGAGGGTGTGGGCAACGGCGCCACAGCCATCTTCCCCATTCAGATTTGGAAAAAGAAACGGGGTGTGAGCTATCTGCCCGATGACCCCAACCGCGACCTGTATGAATTTGCCTGCAAGGTAACGGCGCGACGGTTCTTCCCCAATTTCCTCAACCTCGATGCCGATTTCAATCAGCATGAGTTATGGCGCGCCGACGACCCGGAGCGTTACAAATATGAAGTGGCAACCATGGGATGCCGCACACGCGTTTTTGAAAACCGTTATGGCGAAAAAACGTCGATAGGACGGGGCAATCTCTCCTTCACCACCATTAACATTGTGCGCCTGGCTATAGAGGTCATGAACATCCGCGACCGCGAAGAGCGCATAGAGCAATTCTTTGAGAAGCTCGACCGCGTGCTCGACATAACCGCCCTTCAGCTCCATGAACGCTTTGAGTTCCAGTCAACGGCTTTGGCTAAGCAATTCCCCCTGGTGATGAGCCGCCTGTGGAATGGAGCTGAGAAATTGCAAAACAACGACACCATAGCTTCGGTAATCAATCAGGGCACCCTCGGCATCGGGTTCATAGGCTTGGCCGAGTGCCTGATAGCCCTCACCGGCAAACATCACGGAGAGGATGAAGAGGCTCAGAAGTTAGGACTGAAGATTGTGCGGCATATTCGTTCGCGCGTCAATGAGTTCTGCGAGCAATATCAGCACAACTATTCCGTGCTGGCCACCCCGGCAGAAGGCCTGTCAGGCCGGTTCACCAAACGCGACCGCAAGACCTTCGGCGTAATACCCGGAGTTACGGATAAAGACTATTACACCAACTCCAACCATGTGCCGGTCTATTACCACTGTTCACCGCGCCATAAGGCTCAGATTGAGGCACCTTATCACGAGATGACACGCGGCGGCCATATCTTCTATGTGGAGCTCGACGGAGACGCCACTCACAACCCTGAAGCCATCATGCAGATAGTAGACCTTATGGATAAGTACAACATGGGTTACGGGTCGGTGAACCACAACCGGAATCATTGTCCGCAATGCGGATATGAGAATGCGGCCAAAGATGAAGAGTTCTGTCCCAAATGCGGCGCTCGGTTCGAGACTATTCAGCGCATAACTGGTTATCTGGTCGGCACCACAGACCGCTGGAACTCGGGCAAGTTAGCCGAACTCAAAGACCGTGTGGTGCATAAATGACCCTCAGAATACTCGACATAATACGCGGCACCACGGTTGACGGTCCCGGATTCCGCACAGCCATATATATGGCCGGATGCCGGCATCAGTGCCAGGGTTGCCACAACCCCGAGTCATGGTCCTTTGACGCCGGAAAGGAGATGAGCCTTGACGAGATTATGGCCATTGTGGCTGAGGAGGATTTCGACGTTACCCTTTCCGGCGGCGACCCCCTTTATCATCCGGCAGAGACTCAGGCTATAATTCGCCGTGCATTAAAATTGGGACATAAGACCTGGATTTACACAGGCTTCGCAATGGAGCAGATTCAGGCTGATGACACGCTGCGAGAGGCCATAAAGGGTGCAGAGGCGATTGTTGACGGACCTTTTATCAAAGATCTGCATGACCCCGATTTGCTTTTTCGAGGCAGCAGCAACCAGAGAATCATAATGCTGAATGAAAACTTTTGACATCAATATGCCCGATTGGGCCGAAGGCATGAATTGTGCCGTAACAGTTTGCGATGCTGACTGCGTCATAATATATCAGAATGATAAAGCTCGCCAAACTTACATCAAGCACGGCAATTTAATAGGAAAGAACCTTCTCGATTGCCATGGTGAGAGAGCACGCGGCATAATTGAGCAATTACTCGCCACAGGAGGCACCAACGCCTATACGATAGAGAAAGAGGGACTCCACAAAATGATTTATCAGACGGCATGGAAAGATGAAAATGGCACCGTTTGCGGCCTTGTTGAAATCTCAATGGTGATTCCGGCAACGCTGCCTCATTACATCCGCAAATAAGGCGCTTTCTGCCCCCTCTCAGTCCTAAAGACGCTTGTTACCGGAGCGACATTTGCCACTCCGGTATGAAAGTGTTAACTTTGCGTGATGATTTCAGTACAGAATCTGGGGGTTGAATTTTCGGCCAAACCGTTGTTTCATGGCGTCAGCTATGTGATAAACCGTCAGGACAGAATTGGTCTTGCCGGGAAAAACGGTGCCGGAAAATCAACCATGTTGAAAATAATATCAGGACTGCAACAACCCACCGAGGGGAGCGTGGCAGTGCCTGAAGGCGTCACCATTGGTTATCTGCCTCAGCAGATGAATCTGGCCGACACCACAACGGTGATGGAGGAAACGCGTAAAGCCTTTGACCACATCAACAGGCAGCGCGAGGAATTGGAAGCTATAGAAAAACGCCTTGAGGATATCCCCGCCGAAAAATGGGAAGAAACAACCCGGCTGCTGGAGCGTGCCGACCATCTCCGCGAACGTTTGCAGATGGCGTCGGGCGCCAACATGGAAGGGGAAATAGAAAAGACGCTTATAGGTCTTGGCTTTG
>UMDL01000142.1_pt1 | contig 11510 bp, 8 predicted proteins | sample 1964481 | NCBI WGS metagenome assembly UMDL01 (sample SAMEA4835993, study PRJEB28245) | human gut metagenome | biome: gut microbiome; material: fecal sample | place: Denmark | collected 2008 | reverse complement strand
GTGCTCTTCCTGCTTGAGATTATCGTATTGCTGGCCGTAATAGCCGGTGCAGTGCTTCTGGTGCAGGGCACACGCAAAGTGCCCGTACAGTATGCAAAGCGCGTGGTTGGCAACAAGCAGTACGGCGGCGCGCGCCAGTATATACCTCTGAAGGTAAATGCTGCAGGCGTTATGCCTATAATCTTTGCACAGGCCATCATGTTCATCCCGTTGACGCTCATCGGCTTCAAAGAGAGCCAGGGCGGTTTCTTCGGCGCCATGACCGACATGTATGGCTGGACGTATAACATCATCTATTTCCTGATGATTGTGGCCTTCACGTATTTCTACACCGCCATCACGGTTCGTCCGAGCCAGATGGCAGAGGATATGAAGCGCAACAACGGCTTCATTCCGGGTGTGAAACCGGGTAAACCCACCGTGGAGTATCTTGATTCGATCATGAGCCGCATCACTCTGCCGGGATCCATCTTCCTGGGCATCGTGGCAATCCTTCCCGCCATAGCACACGTGCTTGGCATGAACCGCCAGTTTGCCCAATTCTTCGGCGGCACATCGCTGCTGATTATGGTAGGCGTAGTGTTGGATACCCTCCGCATCATTGAGGGTCATCTGCTGATGCGCCACTACGACGGACTGATGAAGGATGGCCGTATCAAGGGCCGCACCACAGGAAACGCAGCTTTCTAAACAGAAACAGAATCTTTTTCCGGCACCGAAGCAATGATCTATCTCAAGACGGCAGAAGAGCTTGAAAAGATGCGAGCAGCAAGCATTCTGGTGAGTCGCACGCTTGGCGAAGTAGCCAAGCATGTGGCTCCCGGAGTGACTACTCGCCGCCTCGACGACATAGCCCGCCAGTTCATTCTGGATAACAACGGACTGCCCACTTGTCTGGGATATCACGGATTCCCGGGCACACTCTGCATAGAGGTAAACGAAACAGTGGTACATGGCTTTCCTTCAGATTATGTGCTGAAAGAGGGCGACATAATAGGTACAGACTGCGTAGTAACCCTCGACGGCTACCACGGCGATATGTGTTACACATTTGCGGTGGGAGAAGTGAGCGATAAAGTTCGCAAACTTTTAGACGTTACGCAGGCGTCGTTGTATAAAGGGATAGCTCAGGCCAAAGCCGGCAACAGGATTGGTCACATAGCACACGCAGTGCAGCAATACTGCGAGCGTGCGGGCTTCAGCGTAGTGCGCGAGATGTGCGGACACGGCATAGGCAGATCAATGCACGAGAGTCCCGACGTGCCCAACTACGGCCGCCCCGGAGTTGGACCGTTGCTGAAAAACGGTATGTGCATCTGCATAGAGCCGATGATAAACATGGGCAGCAAGAACATAGTTATCAGCGAAGACGGATGGCAGTGCCGCACACGCGACCGCAAACCGTCGGCACATTTCGAGCATACTCTGGCCATACATGATGACCGTCCGGAGGTGATGACCACGTTCCGCTTCATAGAGGAATCGCTGGGCATAGAGCCTTCAGCCGCCGCCAAAGCATGGGAGGCAGCCGGAAAAGAGGAAGAACAGGCACAATAACATAGAAGTTATATGGCAAAGCAAGCTGCAATAGAACAAGACGGCGTGATACTTGAGGCATTGAGCAATGCAATGTTTAAAGTTGAGCTCGAAAACGGCCACCGTATCACGGCGCATATATCCGGCAAGATGCGTATGCATTACATAAAGATTTTGCCGGGCGACCGGGTAAAAGTAGAGATGTCGCCTTACGATTTGACCAAGGGGCGCATATCATTCCGCTACAAATAATGCCGGTCTGCAATCATAAATAACAACGATCTCCTCACCAACTTCCAAACAAGAGACTTCTACAATGAAAGTTAGAGCATCGATAAAGAAGCGCAGTGCCGACTGCAAAATAGTACGCCGCAAGGGTCGGTTGTACGTAATCAACAAGAAGAATCCGAAATTCAAACAGCGTCAGGGATAATTTTATTATCTTTGCACAAAATTTGCAAAACACTCTATGGCAGTACGTATAGTCGGCGTTGATTTGCCGCAGAACAAACGAGGCGAAATAGCCCTCACATACATATATGGCATCGGCCGCAGCTCGGCCGGCAAAATCCTCAACAAGGCCGGTGTAGCCCTCGACACCAAGGTTCAGGACTGGACCGACGACGAGGCAGCCGCAGTTCGTGAGGTAATACAGAGCGAATATCGCGTAGAAGGCGACCTTCGTTCAGAGATTCAGCTCAACATCAAGCGTCTGATGGATATTGGCTGCTACCGCGGCATCCGTCACCGTATCGGCCTTCCCGTTCGCGGCCAGAGCACCAAGAACAACGCCCGCACACGCAAAGGACGCAAGAAAACGGTTGCCAACAAGAAGAAAGCAACCAAGTAATATCAGCTTAAAAGCACAAAAAGCATCATAATTAAAGTATGGCTAAAAAAACAGCTGCAGCAAAGAAGAGGAACGTAAAAGTAGACGCCATGGGCCAGCTCCACGTTCACTCGTCTTTCAACAACATTATCGTGTCGCTTGCCAACAGCGAGGGTCAGGTGATTTCATGGTCATCGGCCGGCAAGATGGGCTTCCGCGGCAATAAAAAGAATACGCCCTATGCAGCCCAAATGGCAGCACAGGATTGCGCAAAGGTGGCTTACGACCTTGGACTTCGCAAGGTGAAAGCTTACGTCAAAGGCCCGGGCAACGGTCGCGAATCGGCCATCCGCACGGTGCATGGCGCAGGCATAGAGGTAACGGAGATTATCGACGTAACTCCGCTGCCGCACAACGGCTGCCGTCCTCCCAAACGTAGAAGAGTATAACAAAGTAGACCTTCGCCGGCCGCTCCACAACCACACAGCGTTGCGGACAAAGCGACAAGGACACGGCGGAGACAGACGCATAAAAGAGACCGGCCAGGTGCGAAAAGATTGCCTTTTAAGCCTTTTCTCTCGGCAATCGCGGCTGCGCGCCCCCGGCTCTGAAAGCGCCCACTTTAATTACCAACACGCCGGATGTCTCGGTTAATAGGCATCGGCAACAAGTAAAACAAAAAAGAAATGGCAAGATATACAGGCCCAAAAAGTAAAATAGCCCGCAAGTTCGGCGCCCCGATTTTTGGCGAGGATAAAGTTCTGACCAAGAAGAACTATCCGCCGGGCCAGCACGGCAACAGCCGTCGGCGCAAGACGTCGGAATACGGCAATCAGCTCAAAGAGAAGCAAAAAACAAAATACACCTACGGTGTACTGGAACGTCAGTTCCGCAACCTGTTTGAGAAAGCAGCCCGCACCAAAGGTATTACAGGCGAGGTACTTCTGCAACTGCTGGAAAGCCGCCTCGACAACATCGTTTATCGCCTTGGTATGGCCAAGAGCCGTCCGGCTGCCCGTCAGCTGGTGCTCCACAAACACGTAACTGTAAACGGCGAGGTGGTAAACATACCGTCGTACCACGTAAAACCGGGCGATGTAGTCTGCATCCGTGAAAAGGACAAGAGCCTTGAAGTAGTAACGGAATGTCTGAATGGCTTCAACCATGCCAAATATCCCTGGCTGGAATGGGACGCCACCATCATGGGCGGCAAATATCTGCATTTGCCCGCACGCGAAGACATCCCCGAGGAGATTCAGGAGCAGCTCATAGTCGAATTGTATTCAAAATAATAAACTTTGACCCCCATGGCTATATTAGCATTTCAAAAGCCCGACAACGTGATAATGCTCAACGCGAGCGACTCGTATGGCAAATTCGAGTTCAGGCCGCTTGAGCCGGGTTACGGCCAGACGATAGGCAACGCGCTGCGGCGAATACTGCTGTCGTCGTTAGGGGGCTTCGCCATCTGCTCAATCAAGATTGACGGAGTGAGCCACGAACTGGATACCATCCCGGGCGTGACCGAAGACGTTACCAACATTATCCTCAACCTCAAGCAGGTTCGCTTCAAACAGAAGATTGAGGATACTGACACGGAAACGGCCGTGTTGCAGGTGAAGGGAACAGACCGAGTAACGGCTGGCGACCTTGGCAAAGTGTTGCAGCAGTTTGAAGTGCTGAATCCTGACCTGGAAATCTGCCGTCTGAACCCCGATTATGGCTTCCGCATGGAATTCACCATAAACAAGGGTCGCGGCTGGGTGCCGGCTGATGAAAACCGTGAGATGATTGGCGACGTTGCCAACGTTATAGCGGTGGATTCAATCTACACTCCGATAAAGAAAGTGAAATACACGGTTGAGAACTACCGTGTGGAGCAGAAGACCGACTACGAGAAACTGGTGTTGGAAGTAAACACCGACGGCTCCATCAAACCCAAAGATGCCCTCAAAGAGGCTTCACGCATACTCATCTATCATCTGCAGCTCTTCTCCGACGATAAGATTACCGTCGACACCGAAGCAACAGAAGAAAGCGAGGAATTTGATGAGGAAGCACTGAAGATGCGTCAGCTGCTCAAGAGCAAGCTGGTAGACATGGACCTCAGCGTCCGTGCCCTCAACTGCCTTAAGAGCGCTGAAGTAGAGACCTTAGGCGATTTGGTGAAGTACAACAAGAACGACCTGCTGAAGTTCCGCAATTTCGGCCGCAAGTCGCTCACCGAGCTCGATGAGCTGTTGGCTAACCTGAACCTCTCGTTCGGCATGGACATTTCGAATTACAAACTGGATAAAGACTAAACCAAAGGATGAGACACAATAAAAAATTCAACCACCTGAGTCGTAAAGCAGCACACCGCCAGGCGCTGCTGTCGAACCTCACGATTTCTCTGATCAAGCACAAGAGAATCAATACGACTCTGGCCAAGGCCAAGGCATTGCGCGTCTATTGCGAGCCCATCATCACTCGCAGCAAGAAAGACGATATGGCCAACCGACGTCTGGTATTCAGCTACCTTCAGGACAAGGAAGCTGTGAAAGAGCTTTTTGGCGTAATAGCAGACAAAGTAGCAAACCGTCCGGGTGGCTATTGCCGCATACTTAAGACGGGCTATCGTATGGGCGACGGTGCTGAGATGGCAATGATTGAGCTCGTAGACTTCAACGAGAATATGCTTAAAGAGGCACCCAAGGCCGGCGCCAAGCGTACCCGTCGTCGTCGCAGCAACAAGAAAGCTGAGGCTCCCGCAGTTGAAGCTCCCGCCGCAGAAGCACCTGCAGCAGAAGAGCCCGCTGAGAAACCCGCAGAATAAGACAGCGAAGATATTAGATAAGGCGTGCCATAAAGGAACGAAAGCTCCTTTATGGCACACTTTTTTTTGTGTGAACTTGCAGCGAACAAGCCGCCCGGATAGATTGGCGAGAGCCTGAGCCGGAAAAGGACCCCAAACGCTCTGCCTGAGCTTTGGCAGGCAAAGTGCTTAGGAATAAAGGCGCTAAAGCGCTGAGCCGAAACAAATTTTAGAGAGAAGAGGGAGCTCAAGAGGCTTATAAGGCCAAAGACTTAGAGAGCTTAGGGAGCTTAAGGAGATTAGGGAGATTAGGGAGGGGCAGAGGGAAACGCTAACCAAGCTGAGACAAAACTCAGTGAGCTATGGGAGGCATGGGAGGCATGGGATACATGGGAGAGATGGGAAAGAAGAGGATTTCGGAGAAAGGGGGCTCTAAAGCGCTTGAGCTGAGCCAAAATTAAGTGAAGAGAGATGGCAGAGGGAGGGAAGAGGGCTTGGAGAGGAAAAGAGGGATTAGGAAAATGGGAAAGGGGAGGGAAGAGGGCTTGGAAAGGAAAAGAGGGATTAGGAAAATGGGAAAGGGAAGGGAAGAGGGATTGGAGAGGGGGAAAGAGGGCTTAGGAAGGTGGGGAAGGAGAGGAAGGGGAGGGAAGAGGGATTGGAGGGGTGGAAAGGGAGGGAAGAGGGCGAATAAGAGGAGTTGAAAGGGGGGAAGGTTAAGAAAAAGTTAAAAAATGAAAGGTTGTGAAGATTTATTGCTTTTATTTCAAATTTTAGTGTTATCTTTGCAGCGATGTTGATTCTAAGTCAGGAACATTACTATGAAGAGGTGTTTCCGGTAGATGAATTTCTGCTTGAAGGCTGAATTCCCTAAGGAAAGAGACTGACAGACAGATTTTTAACATTGGCTTAACCTAACCAAGCAAAAAGCGAGTTTGGCGACCAACGAATGTCGGAAACGACAGAACTTCACAAGCTATTGCAGAAAGCTAAGGTGGCTGGAAATTGAAAGCTAAGGGGCCGGAAATGGAAGGCTAAGGAGGCCGGCAGTAGCAGGCAGGGAGGCTCTAAATAGATAATGTTACGGTGAAGATTTAAGGGTCAGGATAAAGCAACATGATAAAGAGACAATTAGCAAACGGTACTTTCCTAACTCATTAAATTTAAAAGAGTTAACAAGAGAATAAAGCAAAATAAACAACTAACCAAACAAATAACCCAAAACAAACTCATATGAGAAAATTCCTACTAATCTTAATGGGGTTTCTGCTAATGGTTCTACCGGCCAATGCAGAAACAATCTCATTTGATGCCACCTCAACAGGAGGTACTCCAGAAGGTCCATACTTACAAACTGCCCATTCCTTCATAAAAGGCGGTGTTACATTCGAAATCAATCAATTCAACCCGAATACCGGTCAAATGAAAGTAAATGCATACGGTAAGAAAGCATTTACTTTTTATAACACTACCGCAATCTCGGGTCTTAAAGAGGTGCGTATAACCCATACTCAGATCTCAACCTCAGACAATGTAGGTACTATCTATATGCAAACGGGTACGGCTCAGATCAACGGTACTGTAAACACAACAGGCATAAAAGGTATAACAACTACAAGTGGTGACAATTCTATAACAACATTTACTGTTCCTGAAGGAATGGACGTCAGCTTTTTCAAAATACAGTTGACGAAAAAAGGAAAGGGAACAGTAAAAGCTTCCAAGTTTGAGATTGATTATGGAGGCGGGACCGGTGAAACCGTCAGTCTGGCGCCTTCAATCAATGACTGGAATTCAACCACAGAGGAGAAGACTATCAACTTTACGGATAAAGTAACCGTGAAGATGACGCCTAACCCCAATCAGCCGGATGCTGTAATTTATTATGTTACAGACCCCAAACAGTTTTACGAAGCTCCCCAACAGTCAGAGCAAAATAAATACACTGATGTCTTTGACATTACTGAAACCACTTATGTAACGGCCGTTGCAAAAAATGGTGAACTGAAAATTTCTAAACCTGTAAAAGTTCTCTTTAAGAAGATTGACGCAGGCGCCACCTATCAACTGGTAACTTCAGCAGATGATTTGGATGAAGCCTCTTCCTATATAATAGGGGTACAGGCTAAGAATGCGGCTATGAGCAATGAGAAGGTAAGCGGTAAGTTGAAACAGACTTCGGTTACAATAGCTGGAGATGTGCTTACGCCTACCGACAATGTGATGACATTCCATTTGGTGAAGAATACTTCAGGCAACTGGGCCTTCAAGGCTGACAATTATGCAGGTGGAGAGTCATATTATATCCAGAACTCCACAAGCACAGATTGTAAGATGGACAGCTTGGCTTACTATTTCCCCGTTACTTTAGATAATAATAATAATATAATTATCAAATCGAGCAAAGGTCGTTGGATACATGGCTATAATAAAGAAACGACTGCCGATTTCCGTAATTATAGCAAAAAGGAAAGTAACTCGAGCGAGGTTCAGCTTTACCGCCTTGGCAGCAAAGTGCTTCAGAAGCCGGTAATCACATTGAGCGACAACGAGGTGTATGTAGGCGAAAAAGTTACTGTAACCATCGACAAGAAGAATGCCGAGAAGGTTTATTACACCACCGACGGCACCACGCCATCGGCCACCAACGGCAGCGAATATTCCGTACCGTTTGAAGTAACGGCAGAGGCAGAAGGCACCATCACCGTACAGGCAATAGGCATAAGCGGCGAAACCGCTTCGTCTGTAACAGCGGCAACCATTACCGTAAACGTGAAAGAGCCGATTCCCGACGGCAGCTGGGTATTGGTAGAAAAAGCAAGTGAGTTAGAAGTAGGTGCCCGCTATGTCATCGCCTACAACGGTTATGCAGTCAGCAACGCCGTAATAGCAAGCAACAAGCTGCAGAGCACCCCGGCAACCGTAACCGACGGCAAGCTCGGCTTTACCGACGACATGATGGTATTTACTCTTGGCACTGGTAGTGCAGAAGGTAAATATACGCTGAAATCGAATAACTATAACAACTCTACGGCAGACAGCTATCTTAACTTCCCCAAAACCAATGACGCGGATGTTGCCATGGCTTCTGAACCGCAAGAATTGCTTATAAATTATACCGCCGGTTCTTCGGATGTAGCCATTCAGTTGGCAAGCGGAAACCGTATGCTGAAAGGTTACAATGGAACAGTATTCGGATATTATTCTTCGACTCAGAGCGGCTACCATAACGTACAGCTGTATAAAGAAGTTGACACCCGCGTGGCTTGCGCTGCTCCCACGGTAACTATTACTCCGAGCGAGGTTATAGAGGGTGAGAATGCCACCGTAAGCATCAGCGGCATAGAGAGCGGCGCCACGGTTCGCTATACCACCGACGGCACACTGCCCACAGCTACCCGAGGAACGGTTTATGCCGGCGAGTTCACACTCAGCGCCCTTGCCGCCAACACCACGGTGAAGGCCATAGCATACGCCGACGGCAAGAAGAATTCCGAAGTAGCCGAGGCAACCGTCAATGTAGTTCTCAAACCCCGTATGCCGAAAGTTACCTGGAAAGTTGGCGAAACTACATACACTGCAGCAAACGGTGGAACGTACGAAGTACCTGCAGGAACGGTGCTGAACATCAAAGCCGTCAACGGCGACCAAATAAAGGTTACCAACTTAGAGACAAACAAGAGTGCCACGCGCCCGAGCCCCAATACGCTGACAGTAAACAGCGACATTATGGTTTCGTTTGCCTCTGTCAACAGCGAGAAGAATCTGGAGAGCGAGGCTCTGTCGGCCATCTTTACAAGGCTGAAAGTTGTTCCCTCGACACCGGTAGTTACATGGACTCTCGACGGCGTTAACCATACCGCAGAAAACGACAGTACATATAATGTATATGCAGGCACGCAGGTAACAGTAACCTCGGAGAATGCAGACAAGATTGTAGTTACCAATAGTGTAAGCTCCGATGGCGAATACAACGCTCCTTATACCTTCACTGTAACAGCTGACGATATGTTTACCTTCGCCGGTAAGAATGCCGACGGCACCTCATCGGAGATAACGGTGATGTATAAAGTAGTTGAGCGTCCGGCCGAGAACGTATACACGCTGATTACTGACGCCAGCCAGTTGAAAGCAGGCAACAAGTATGTGATTGCTGTGAAGGAGCAGAACATGGCTCTTAGCAACCAAGGTAACTGGAATGACGGAAACAACCAGTATCGTAATGTGGTGGATGGCGCCCACACGAATGCAAAATTCCGCATAGACGAGAACAATGTGCTGCACGACCAGACCTTCGGCACCTCTTCTAAAGAAGGTATAATGGTATTTACCCTTGGCGGCAGCGCAGGCAAGTGGACACTGAAAGCTGATAACTATATTCTTTCGACTGCAGAACCGCGTCAGGGCGAACTGGAAACAGGCGAATGGGTGAAACTCTATGTAACAGATAAGCCTCAACCATTCTTTGCTATGACCACCGAGCCTTCGGAAAATACGATAAGCATAGCTGCCGATGGTTCTGCAACCATTACCAATTCCAATAGCACAGGTTATGTGATGAAGTATATGGAAACTCGTTTTGGTATGTCGAAAGAAGTTAACGGATTCCCGTTGGTACAGCTGTATGGCTGTGTACCGCAGACCAAACCCGAGATGCCCGTTGTAACTTATACCAAGACGATTGACGGCGAGAATGTAGCCACAGAAGACCGCGGCGAATACACTGCAATCAACGGCTCAAAGATTACGGTAACGAGCAAAAATGCTACCCGGATTGACATCAACGGTACTAAATATGCGGCTGTTAATGGCACTTACAGCTTTACTACTGATGTAGACAAGTTGTATAAAATAAAGGGTGTAAACGAAGCTAATGAGGAATCTGCTGAATACACACTGCAAATTTATGTAGACTATGAGGCAGCAACTATTCCGGAGATGCACACCCTTTCGCAGAAGCAGAAAGACCGCACTGATAAGAGTCTGTGGGCACCTGTTAAGTTCACTGGCGATGTATTCATCCGCGGACACTACATGAAGAATGATGAAGGCGAACTGTCGGAAACCCTTTGGGTAGAAGATAATTACGCCAATGCTTCGGCAATCTACGAAATGGGAGGCGAGTTCCAGCAGCCAGGACATTCGATTGAAAACGGCATGATGCTGAAGAACTTCAAGGTTCGCAGCGAAAGCTATTTCAATGCTTTGGAACACAATATCATGGTGCTGATTTCCTGGCCTGAGGAAGTAGAAACGGATGTGCAGACTTACGACTTCCAGAACTTCCTTCAGCAGATGGAGATGGCAGAAGAGGCTTCGGCAAATAATGTGTTCAAGTTGCAGAAATTCAACGGCGATATCACTTTTGCCGCCGACGGCACGGCCACGATGACGCTCAAGAACGGCAAGACCATAACGGTAAGCAACCAGCTGTCGTTCAAGGGTAACGGCAACAAACAGTCGTGGAGCCGCACTGAAGGCAATGGCTTCAACTGGCTGCCGGGCAACGAGTGGCTGAACGGCCAGACGAAACAGAACACGCACCTGGTAGGCTATGTGATGCCGGAAGGTGACGGCGCCAATCTCAGCTACGCAGTTTATCCTGCTCAGATCACCGACGACCCGGGTAATATCACCGGCGTTGACGGCGTAGAGAATGACAACGACGGCGTATCGGTTGTTGACGGCATGATAAAGGCTCCGGCCGGCAGCTGCATCTTCAGCATCAGCGGCGCTAATGTGAAAGCTAATCAGACTTTGACCGGTGGTGTTTACGTTGTGGTAACGCCTAATGGTAAAGTGGTGAAAGTGCTTGTGAAGTAAACTGCTGAACAGCGCAAGTAACACCAACATAAGTGGAGCCCGGCTTCTGGCAAGCCGGGCTCCTATTTTCTTTGCCTGAAACGGCGTGGCGGGCTTAAGAGCCCCGGGAATTTAAGGAGGTTAAGGAGGTTAAGGAGATTAGGGAGCTTAGGGCGATTAAAGAGCTGAGGAGGGCTGAAAACTAACCGGGCATTGAAGGCATTGGGTTGATTGGCGGCAAACGGTAGCACCCGGCTGCTTTTGCGGTAACAAAACGGGGCGCTGAAGCGCTGAGCCAAAACAAATTTTTGAGGCCGTTCGGGAGGCAATGGGCGGCATGGGAGAGATGGGAGAGAAGGGGGCGCTGAAGCGCTGAGCTGAAACAAATTTTTGAGGCCGCCCGGGAGGCATAGGAGGCAAAGGAAAACGGGGTGGGCGTTTACATAAGAAACATAAATTACATAAGTAACATAGGTTGGAAGCAAAGTTGAGAGCGGCGGGGAGGCGATAAGGAAAGGCAGTGTATCAAAATTCTGGTACACTCCCTTT
>UMDL01015612.1_pt1 | contig 11662 bp, 10 predicted proteins | sample 1964481 | NCBI WGS metagenome assembly UMDL01 (sample SAMEA4835993, study PRJEB28245) | human gut metagenome | biome: gut microbiome; material: fecal sample | place: Denmark | collected 2008 | reverse complement strand
AAGTCCCCCGCGGCAGATGGAACGCGAAAATGAGAGGATCGTTATTTCACATCGCCTTTTTGCGTTTTGTGAAGAAAGAAGGTTTCCTTAACTCGGGACACTCATGTATTGTCAATCTTTTTGCCGAGAAAATTGGGGAATCTCATCCATAAAAATTTGCGGGTCATGGCAATTTGTTGTATGAGTATTTCCTCGGAAAGACCGCTGAGATGATTCAGCGGTTTTTTTGCATGCACAAAAGAGCAGTCAAAGCGACGGGAGAAAAAGCACGCCGGTGAAGCGGCGGTTCGTGTGAGGCGTTTTGCTCCGTTCCTTCTCTGATGGAGAGGTTGGTGTGAAGCAGGAATGTATGCGATAGGAAGAAGGAAAAACAGACATATTATTTTAAAAATTTAGGAATACATAAAATATATATTTATAATTGACGAAACAGGGGGCTGGTATTTTTAAGATAAAAGTTAAATTGTATATAAATACATTACAGTAAAGCATCTCACAAATACCATTTTATTATGATTATTCGATAAATAAGAAAAGACCAGAAGAAATGCTTGCAAAAGAAGGAAAGCAGGACATATGAGATACAGTTCTTTCCTTTGGACTGAGAAGGAGGTGGATGTAAGATGCGCTGCCAGTGGTGTGGTAAGAAATTTCAAAAAGTAACAAGCTGGCAGAGGTATTGTTCTGATTTATGTAGGATACAGGCAAATCGCCATAACAAAAGAAAGGAGGAGAAAGCCCATCCGGATGCGATGATACTGCGTTCCTTTGTATGTATGCACTGCGATGAGATGGTGAATGTGACGGATCCAAAGGATAACCGATACCGTTTTTGTTCTCCTAGGTGTGAAAGGCTGTACTGGAAGCATCCAGAAAAGGGAAAAAAGACATTTTCGCGAATCTTTTACTGTCAGTATTGTGGTAAGAAGGTCGTCACCAATGATCCGAAGGATCGGCGAAGGTTTTACTGCAGCAAGGAGTGCCGCCTGGCGAGCCATCAGATGCAGAGAGCTATTTCAAGCTGAAGAGAGAAATTGTATAGAGAAAAATCTGTCGTGAAAGAAAGAGGGGATATATGATGAATCGCATTTACAAGGTAGTATGGAGTCAAGTGAAGAATTGTTATACGGTGGTGTCGGAGATCTCCAATTCGCATATCCGTGGGAGAAACCGTTCTCGTATGGGGGCCGTTATGCTGGCGGTTGCTGTATTGACAGGAGGCTTAGGGCTGCAATCCACCTCTGCAGAGGCTGTCAAGGTAGAGGCTGGCAAGAATACTACCGTGGTCGAGACAAAGGATGCATCGACCGGAGACAAGATCTACACGGTGAATGCAGCAGACGATGCTATCATCTATGAAGGAGAAGGTGATACCAAGGCACTGAAGAGTACGAATGCCTATAATGCCCCGCAGGGGAAAAAAGCCATTGCATTGGGGCGTGATGCCTGGGCTGAGGGAGAAAAATCCATCTCTATCGGTGATGATTCCTACGCAGGTTATGAAAATGCGATAGCCATCGGAATCGGTGCGGGTGCCCAAGAGGTAAGTACGGTAGCTATCGAGAATGCTGCCTCTGCAAGTTATGAAAATGCGATAGCCATCGGAATCGGTGCGGGTGCCCAAGAGGTAAGTACGGTAGCTATCGGTAATGCTGCCTCTGCAAGTTATGAAAATGCGATAGCCATCGGAAACGGTGCAGATGCCCTTGAAGTAAGTGCGGTAGCTATCGGTGATGAGGCCAACGCAAGTTATGAAAATGCGATAGCCATCGGAAACGGTGCGGATGCCACTGATGTAAGTACGGTAGTTATCGGTGATGGCGCCCGCGCGGGCAGCATATACACGATCAGTATTGGGAAGGATTCAGAAGCTTACGGCGAGGCTGCGATCGCCATAGGCCAAAAGTCTGCGGTAGATGAAGACAGAGCCATCGCTCTTGGTGCGGAAAGCGTCAGTGATGTGGCTGATGGTGTAGCACTTGGATCGTATTCTTTCGTGGAGGCCTGGGCCGGAGTCAGTGGATATGATTTCTCTGAAGGAAAGGAATCAGTCGATGATAGCGCAGTCTGGAAATCGACATTGGGATCCATCTCAGTAGGGGATACGCGTGATTCTGATGAACTTAAAACTCGGCAGATTACCGGCGTTGCTGCCGGTACGGAAGATACGGATGTCGTCAATGTGGCACAGCTGAAACAGGTCAATTCTAAAGCAGACCGAGCGGTTGAAGCCGCATCCAAAGGCTGGAATATTTCCACCAATGGAGGCAATCAGACCCAAGTCGCACCGGGCGATACCGTAGACTTCACAGGGGATAGCAATATCGGCGTGAGCAACAATGGCAAACAGGTGAAAGTCGAGCTAAGCAAAAACCTGACAGGACTGGAAAGTATGACTTCGGCAAAGGCATATGTCACGAGTGTAGATGCTAATGATGAGAACTCGGTCACCAATGTAGCCTATGTGAAGAGTCAGGTCGCAGACGCTTCTTTGAGCGCAGGGAAAGGCATCTCCATCACCGATAAGAAGATCCAGGTGAAGCTCAAAGATGGAGAGGGAAATCTGACGGTCGATGAAACAGGTCTTTTCATAAAGAAAGATTTGACGGGCATGCAGTCCATCAGTGGCGCAGGCGGCGGCAAGATCAGCTTCGCAGGTGGAAATGTGACTGTCAATAAGAATACCTTTGCCAGTGACGGCAGAATTCAGAATGTGACTGCAGGTACGGCGGATACCGATGCTGTCAATGTAGCGCAGCTGAACTCTGCTGTCGCAGCAGGCAATACAGATACGCACATCAAGGCGGGAGAATACAGCGTAGGTACAGACAACAAAGTCGCGATGGATGTCGTCGATAAGACTGGCAAGACGATCGGTGCGGTCACCATTACCGATGTAGCGAAAGCCTCTGATGTGGGCAATATAGGCAAGATTCACCAAGATCTTCAGAATAAAAATGGGAGCAAGACGACGGTCGTCGATGCAGTCAATAATCTGAACAATAAGGTCGGAGATCTGACATACAGTGCTGTCACCAAGGGGGATATCCAAGACGGAGACAGCTCGACAACGGCGATCGGCAAGCTAGACAAGAAACTGTCTGACGTAGCTGCTGTAGCAGGTCAGCACAGCAGTGTTTCCACTGCCGATGCAAATATCCAGATTCAAGAGGGAACCAATGCAGCGGGTGGCAAGGACTATGCGCTGGGCCTGAACCAAAATCAGCAGCTTACTAGCGTCACCACAGGCGAAACAAAGATGGATACGAATGGCATCAAGGTCGGGGACAAAGTCACTCTTACTAAGGATGGCTTGAGCGCGGGTGATACAAAGATCACGGATGATGGTCTTTCCATCGGTGATAAGACCTATGTGACTAAGGATGGCTTGAATGCCAATGGCAACAAGGTCACTCAGGTGGCTGACGGCAAAGTCGAAAAAGGCTCCAAGGAGGCAGTCAACGGCGGTCAGCTATACAACACGAATCAGATGGTCATCAATAATGCGAATAACATTTCCAGCTTGGGAAATGCGCTTGGCAAGCTCGATCATCGCGTGAATAAGGTCGGTGCAGGGGCAGCTGCTCTTGCAGCACTCCATCCGCTCGATTTTGATCCGGAGGATAAGTGGGACTTTGCAGCAGGCTATGGCAACTACAGTGGTGCAAGTGCCGTGGCGCTCGGTGCATACTACCGCCCGAATGAAGACACGATATTCTCTGTCGGTGGTAGCTTCGGCAATGGAGAAAATATGGTGAATGCAGGCGTAAGCCTGAAACTCGGTCAGAGCAACCATGCACCGACTTCCAAAGAAGCTGCTATGGAGAAAAAGATCAGTTCTCTTAGTCAGGAAGTAGAAGAGCTGAAGGCTGCAATCGCTGATCTCCGCGCAGCGCAGACGAAAGCAAAAGACGCAACAGAAAAAGACGCACAGAAGAAATAAGCTGGGTTTGACGACCGCATTTATTCTGGCGTAAATATGAAAGTTGGCAGAAAAGACGTAAAGACTTTTTCTGCCAACTTTTTTTATGATTATGTAAGGAAATGCTGATTCCATTGTAGAGGCGGGTTTTAGAAGGAGCTTTATACATGGCTTCGTCATCACCTTCCTTAAATGGTTCGCTATTCGTGTGAGATGATTCCCTGCCTTGTATAAAGGTTCAAGAGTAAAATCTGGCAATGATTTAATCAGCGTCTTCTTAGCATGGCTGAATTTGAAATTTTCAGAAATTTTCAAATTATATACGAAAGTATGGTACAATAATAGAGTATGTAAAAAAGAAGGATGAGGAAGCGGTATTCATGTATTGCTCATCGGGGAAGGTTCCTATTGGATCTCGATCCCCGGTCATCAGTCACTAGTCACAGAGTCACTACAACCCCCAAGGAGGTCTATAATGGCAAAAGATTATTCATTCGACGTGGTATGCCGCACGGATCTGCAGGAAGCGGCAAATGCTGTGAATCAGGCGTCCAAGGAGATCGGCACGCGCTATGATTTCAAGGGCAGCAAGAGCTCGGTTACTCTCGATGAGGATAAGATCACGCTGATCGGCGATGATGATTTCAAGCTGAAGCTGGTGAAGGATATCATTCATGGAAAGCTCGTAAAGCGCGGGATCTCCCTCAAGAACCTGAAGGAAGAGAAGAAGGAAGCGGCAGCCGGCGGGACGGTCCGTCAGGTACTCTCGCTGCAGAACGGGATCTCTTCGGATATGGCGAAGGATATCGTGAAGCGTGTGAAGGCTTCGAAGATCAAGGTCGCTGCCAAGATCAATGGGGATGAGGTGCGTGTATCGAGCAAGGATAAGGATTGCCTGCAGGAGTGCATCCAGTTCCTGAAGCAGCAGGACATTCCGGCGGATCTGCAGTTTGTGAATTACAGATAAGAAGGCTCTGCGGGGGCAAGGGCTTTCACAGGGGTAACGAGGCTCAGCTTTGAATGGTGCGGTGCAGCGTTTCCCTAGAACTGATTGAACCTGCTGAACCTTTATGTATGGGAGGAGTTATGAACGCAGAGGAAATGATGGCGAAGACGCTCCGGGAAGGGCATACCACCGGCGCAACGGCGACGGGGGCGATGAAGGCAGCGATCCTGGCTATGCGAGGAGAATTTCCAAAGCAGGTGACGGTCCTTTCGCCGCAACGAACGGAGCTCACGATCCCGGTGGAGTCGGCCGAGGCACATGGGCGGACGGGCATTGCGACTTGCCTTAAGGATGCGGGCGATGACCTGGACTGTACACATGGGACGCCGATCGTCGTGACCGTAGAGCTGGTGGATACGCCGGGTCTTACGCTCCGTGCGGGGAAGGGCGTCGGTACGGTGACGAAACCTGGGCTGCAGGTGAAGGTGGGACGACCCGCCATCAATCCGGGCCCGCAGATCATGCTGCGTTATGTGTATGAGGAGCTCATCGGTAAGGATCATGGCTGTATCGTGACGGTTTCTATCCCGAAGGGGGAGGAGCTGGCAAAGCAGACGCTGAATCCTTCGCTGGGGATCGTCGGCGGGATCTCGGTCCTGGGAACGACAGGGATCGTGAAGCCGATGAGTGAGGAGGCGTACAAGAAATCGCTGGCGCCGCAGGTGCCGGTGGTCTATGCGAGCGGGATCCGCACGGCGGTCCTTTGTCCCGGCCGTATCGGTGAGACGGCGGCGAAGATCATGGGTATTCCATCGGATGCGATCATCGAGACGAGCAATTACATCGGCTTCATGATGGAGCAGTGCATCGCAGGCGGTTTCCAAAAGATGCTGCTCATCGGCCATATGGGAAAGCTGGTCAAGGTGGCGTCAGGCAGCTTCCATACGTACAATCGCAATAGTGACGGTCGTATGGAGACGATGGCGGCGTATGCGGCCATGAACGGGGCATCGACAGATACGGTGCGTGAGATCATGTGCTGTACGACGACGGATGGCGCGGCGGCAGTCGTGCATCGGGAAGGGCTGGATATGATTTACCAGCAGATGGCGGAGAGGGCGCAGGTGCGCTCAGAACGCTATATTTTCGGTAAGGCCAGGGTCGGCGTGATTTTTGCGGCGATGGATGGCACGGTGCAGGCAGTCAGCAGCCATGCGAAGGAGATTCTGGAGGAGGAACAATGGAGCATACATTGATCGTAGCGGGGATCGGGCCGGGGGATCCGGACTATATCCTGCCGAAGGCGCAGAAAGCCATCGAGGGGGCGCACTACCTCGTGGGCGGCCGCCGCGCGCTTTCTGACTATGCGAAGCCTTCTCAGGAAACATATCCGGTGACAGGCAAGCTCTCTTTGCTGGCAAGCTGGCTGGAGGAGGCGCTTAAGAAGGATGATGTCGTCGTCATGGTGAGCGGGGATCCGGGCTATTACAGTCTGCTTCCGTGGCTTAAGAAGCGGTTTCCGGAGCATCCGATCGAAGTCATCCCGGGGATTTCTTCTGTGCAGGCCTGCTTCGCTCTTGTCAAAGAACCCTGGCAGGGAGCGCTGTGGCTGTCCTTCCATGGCCGTGTGCCGGAAGAGAAGGATACGGCTTATATGCCCGGACGAAAGCTCGCCTTTCTGACGGATCATGAGCATGATCCGGCCTATATCGCGAGATACCTGATGGACAAGGGCTGGCCGAAGGAGACGCGCGCTGCCGCGGCCGAGCATATTTCATATGAGAATCAGCATCTTTCGGATTCGACTCTTGAGGAATTGTCGCATCTGGAAGGCTATGGTGAATCAGTCATGGTGGTGATGGGATAAATGCAGTTTGGCATCAAAGATGAGGAGTTTATTCGGGGAAAGGTACCGATGACGAAGGCTGAGATCCGTGCGATGGTCATGGTGAAGGCCGCCATTCAGCCTGGCGATATCGTGGCTGATATCGGTGCAGGGACAGGCTCTCTATCCATCGAGGCAGCGCTCTGCTGCCCCAAGGGGGCTGTGTATTCGATAGAAAGAAATCCGGAGGGGATCGAGCTGATCCGGAAAAATGCGGAAAAGTTCGGTTGCCGGAATATCCATACCATAGCCGGCACAGCGCCGGAGGCGATGGAAGGGCTGCCGAAAATGGATGTGATCATCATCGGCGGGTCTTCCGGAAATATGCATGAGATCTTGGATCGATGTGAAGCGCTGCTCGCTCCGGGCGGACGCATCATCCTTACCGCTGTCACCGTGGAAACGACGGGGGAAGTGGTGAAGGAATTCGCGAATCGTCCTTTCGAGCTGGAAGGCTTCGAAATGCAGATCAATCGACTGAGAAAACTGGGACGGTATCATCTCTATGATCCGATGAGCCCCATTTTCATATTTACAGCAATCAAACATTGAGGAGGAAGTTATTATGGGAAAATTGTATTTCATCGGCGCAGGCCCTGGAGATCCTGAGCTCATCACGGTGAAGGGACAGCGTCTCATCGCAGAGGCGGATGTCATCATCTACGCAGGCTCTCTTGTGAATCCGGAGATCCTGAAGTACGGCAGAAAAGAAGCAGAGATCTACAACAGTGCGACCATGAATCTGGATGAAGTGCTGAAGGTGGAGATCGATGCGCTCAAAGCAGGCAAAATGGTGGCTCGTGTGCACACCGGCGATCCAGCCATTTACGGTGCGATCCAGGAACAGATGGACGGTCTGCGCGCAGCAGGGATCAAAGAAGATCAGTTTTGTGTCGTCCCGGGCGTCAGCTCCTTCCTTGCGACAGCAGCTGCGTTGAAACAGGAATATACCCTGCCGAGCATTTCTCAGACCGTCATCATCACCCGTATGGAAGGCCGCACACCGGTCCCGCCGAAGGAAAAGCTCGCGCTTCTTGCCGCACATCAGGCAACCATGTGCATTTTCCTCTCTGTCCAGGCGATCGATCAGGTCATGGCAACCCTGAAAGAGGGCGGCTATCCGGGCGATACCCCGGTCGCTATCGTAGCCAGAGCGACCTGGCCTGACCAGTGTATTTTCCGCGGCACCATTGATACCATCGCAGACATTCTCCATCAGGCAGGCGTCGTCCGTCAGGCCATGATCGTCGTCGGCAAGGTCCTTGATACCGATTATGAACTCTCCAAGCTTTACGACAGCAAGTTCACCACCATGTTCCGCAAAGGAACAGATGGAGAGTAAGGAAAGCGGGGGGAATAGGGGCGATTTCCGTGTATTCGGATGAGGCTTTGCGAAAATCAGCGTTTCCCTAGAGATTAGGGATTAGAGTCTTCTGGTGACTAGGGATTAGTGGCTAGGGATTAGGAGGCTCAAGTGACTAGTGACTGGAATGACAGCTCACGGCACCACCATTTCGCATTTCTCATTTCTAATTTCTCATTCAATCGAGGCTTTTAAACGTAATCAAGAGGCGAGCCGTCTCAGGGGCTAACCCTGAACCTTGAACCCTTATCCCCTGGAGAGTATCACATGAAGTATGCTATTGTTTCTGTATCCAAAGAAGGAGCCCAGCTGGGGGCGCGCGTGAAGGCGGGCATTTCCGGTGAGGGGACTCTGTATGAAAGAAAAGACGGTGCGAGCGGCAAAGAAGCCGTGTATTTTACCCGCACGCTCGCGCTCACGGCGGATATCTTCTCCTGCTATGATGGGATCCTTTTCATCATGGCTTCCGGCATCGCGGTCCGCGCCCTCGCACCTCATGTAGTGAGCAAGGCGTCCGACCCTGCGGTACTTGTCATGGATGAGTGCGGGAAACATTGTGTTTCCCTTCTTTCCGGACACCTGGGCGGGGCGAATGCCTGGGCAAGAGAAGTCTCGGCGGCAGTGGGAGCCGATCCCGTCATCACGACGGCGACCGATGTCCATGACCGCCGCGCGCCGGATGATATCGCCCGCGAGCTGATGATGCGTGTCGAGCCGCTTGCGGCCTTGAAGCCTGTGAATACCGTCATCGCAGCAGGGCGCACATTCCGATGGTTTCTGGATGAGACAGTCGAAGGGAGCGCATCCATAGCGACGCGTCTCAAAGAGAAAGGGATCCGCACGGAGCCCTTAGACCGACTGGATGCCAATGCGTTTGACGCATGCGCTGTCATCACCGAAAAAACGATCACTGTGAAGAAGCCTTTCGTCTGCCTTCGTCCGAAGAATCTTTTCGTCGGCATCGGATGCAAGCGCGGCACCTCCCAAGAGCTGGTGCAGAGCGCATTCATCGCAGCACTTGCTCAGGCAGGGGCTTACCCGTATCAGGTAGCATCGCTTGCGAGCGTCGATGCGAAAGCGGATGAAAAGGGCTTGCTAGATTTTGCCGGTTCCATGCATCTTCCGATCCATTTTTACAAGGCAGAGGAGCTTAAAAAGATCGCGGAAGAGTATCATTTAGAAAGTTCAAAATTTGTAGAGAAAACGATAGGAGTGGGAAACGTATGTCAATCAGCAGCGTTAATGGAATCAATGAAGGGAAAAACGCTTCTGCCGAAAACGAAGTTTGTCAGTGCCACGGTGGCGATCGCCCTGGGACTATCCGGGTCATCGGCATTGGACCGGGCCATGAAGAAGAAATGACACCGAAGGCCATCAAGGCCATGGAAGCTTCCGATATCATCGTGGGATATAACACCTACATTGCTCTCGTGAAAGACCTCATCAAGGACAAAGAGGTCGTCGGAAATGGCATGCGCCAGGAAGTCGATCGCTGCCAGAAGGCTGTCGATCTGGCGGCCGAAGGCCATCAGGTGGCCGTGATCTCCTCCGGGGACCCGGGCGTCTATGGCATGGCCGGTCTTGTGCTCGAACTCATCCAGAAGCTTCCGAAGGAAGCGCGTCCGGAGTGTGAGGTCATCCCGGGACTCACGGCAGCAAATACCTCTGCTGCGGCGCTCGGCGCTCCGCTCATGCATGACTATGCCGTCATCAGTCTTTCTGATCTGATGACCCCGTGGGAACAGATCAAAAACAGAGCGAAGCTCGCCGCGGAAGGGGACTTCGTCATCGCCATCTACAATCCAAAGAGCCGCGGCCGCGCGACCTACCTCGATGAGATCCGTGACATCGTGCTTCAGTATAGAAAGCCGGAAACACCGGTAGGCATCGTCAGAAAAGCAGGACGTCCGGGCATGAACTGGACGATCTCCACACTGGAAAAACTGCCGGAAGAACATGTCGACATGCAGTCCACCGTCATCATCGGCAAGAGCACCACCTTCGTCGCTGACGGAAAAATGATCACACCGAGAGGATACAAAGCATGATCTGGATTATTTCCGGAACACAGGACGGCCGAGAAATCGGCGCTGCACTCGCAGACCGAGAACAGTCCAAGCCGGAAGGGGAGCGCCGTGAGATCCTTATGACCGTTGTCAGCCAGTACGGTAAAGTGCTCGCCGCACATAAAGGGCTCGACATCGAAGTAGGGCGCTTCCGGGAAGAAGACATGCTCCGTGTCATCAGGGAAAAGGGGATCTCGCTCATCCTTGACGCGAGCCATCCCTATGCAGCGATCGTTTCTGAGACGGCCCGCGCGGCCTGTACCAAGGCAGGGATCGACTATGTACGCTACGAGCGCGCGGAGATCTCGCTTCCTGACTATGACAAGCTCTATCACGCAAAAGATGAATTCGAAGCGGCAGATCTTGCTGGTCAGCTTGGAAAGAGCATCCTTTTGACGACCGGCTCCAAGACGCTTGCTACCTTCGTAGGGGCGAAAGCGCTGGAAGGCAAGGAGATCTGGGCGCGCGTGCTGCCGACATCGAATGTGATCAAAATGTGTGAAGACCTCGGCATGAGAGCCAAGTACATTCTTGCCCTGCAGGGCCCCTTCTCCTATGAAATGAATCTTGCCATGATTCATGACTATCACGCCGATGTGATGGTCACCAAGAACAGCGGTCTCATCGGCGGCAGCGATACAAAGCTCGAAGCCGCGATGGACGCCGGGATTTCCGTCATCGTTATCGATAAACCGAAAGCAAAACTGGACGGCGCTGTGGTCTTCTCGACCGTAGAAGGCGTCCTCAACTATATGGAGGAACACTATGGATTTCATCAAGAGCCCTAAGGCCATCGAAGATAAAAGTATGGATCTCATCAATCCATTCATCATGGACATCGACCTCACACCGGAAGAAGTGACGGTCTATTCTCGTATGATTCACGCCTCCGGCGACGTAGACTATGGGCATCTCATCCAGACCAGCCAAGGCGCTGTCGCTGCCGGTATCGAAGCGCTTGCCAAGGGCTGCAACATCTATACCGATGTGAATATGGTCAAAGCAGGGATCAATAAGAATGCCCTGCATGCCCTCGGCAGTGAGGTATTCTGCCGCGTATCCGATCCGGAAATCGCAGCCATTGCCAAAGAGAAAGGCATTGCCCGCTCCATGGCAGCGATGAACTCCTTTGGCAAAGACCTCAATGGCTCTATCATCGCCGTCGGAAACGCTCCGACCGCTCTCTATGAAGCCATCCGTATGGTCGAAGAAGACGGCATCAAACCGGCGCTCATCATCGGCATCCCTGTCGGCTTCGTCGGCGCCGCTGACTCGAAAGAACAGCTTGTCCGTCGTGCGCCCTGCCCCTTCATCACTGTCCGTGGCACCAAGGGCGGCAGCTCCATCGTTGCCTCCTGCGTCAATGCACTGATGTACAATCTGGTAAAGCGCAACAACAATATGCTCTTTGTCGAAGGTAAGAAGTAGAACCCGTCAAAAGCACGAAAAAAGGGGCTGTGAAGAAATGAGGATTCATTTC
>UMDL01026848.1_pt1 | contig 12012 bp, 12 predicted proteins | sample 1964481 | NCBI WGS metagenome assembly UMDL01 (sample SAMEA4835993, study PRJEB28245) | human gut metagenome | biome: gut microbiome; material: fecal sample | place: Denmark | collected 2008 | reverse complement strand
ACAAAAGTGAAATCATGTCCAAACTCTAAAATGAAATCTTTCAGATGCGAGACAATCTGCCGCCGCAAATCTTTTTCCTTGTACGGTTTTTCAAGTTCGAGAAATTCAAACACATAGGAATCGCGCAAAGCTGCAAGTCCGCCGTTCCCAATAAGCAGGTTTTTATACTTTTCGTGAGAGATCATTGTCCGCTCATACAGCATACTGCCGATCTGACGATCCAGCTCACGTTTTGTGTAGTGATTTGCTATGCACAGGCGAAGGTAAAACTCACGCGCTTCATCGGTCTTGCAGCCAGTCATAATCAGCAGATTGCTCGTCCACGGAATTTCTCTCACCAGTGGTGAGAGTTTTTCGTTGTCACAATAAGTCTCATAAAACTGCTTCATACGCCAGATGTTCTGCGCAGAAAATCCCTTTGTTCCCGGATAATGCGCTTGCAGAAATTCGGAAAAATCTACAACCACACTTTTTCCCCAGCCACCATCTTTCACCCTACCGCTGACATAAGCGCCGATCTCCCAATACATCTGAATCAGTTCAGCATTGACAGCCTTCATAGCGCGGCTGCGGGCATTGTCGATGATATGGATGACCTCATCAAATTGTCCCGGATTGTGGGTTAGTTCATTGCTCATGGTTTCGCCTCCTCAAGCATTTTCAGCATAGCCTTTTTCAGCTTTTCATTCATCGGTGATTCCGGATCGAAGCACATCTCAACAAACCTTCTAAGCTCTGGATTGTTTGCATCGACCGGCGGCTTTGCCTCATAGAGCTTTCCCTGCGGATCATCGCACCGGGCAAAGATATAGTCCATGGAAACATCAAAATAATCGGCATATTTGCGCAGAAGTTCCACCGTCGGTGTTGCCTGACCGTTCTCATAGCGATTGATGCTGGACTGTGTAGAATCGATCACATCGGCAAATTTTGATTGGGATAAACCAATACCTTCCCGCAACACGCGAAGGCGCATACCCAGTTGTTTCATGCCATTCAACCTCCAATTCGGGGTCAAATATAGTATAATCAAAATCCGAGCAGATGTCAGACCGGATTTTGAAACTTTTGTATCGTAATTATAAACTATATTCTAAACGTTCTATTTCATAACGCATTAGTAAACTAGATAATTCTTGCTTATGCCGTTTAATATATTCGATCAGGTTGTCATCGTTTAGACTCGGCGGAATCATAGATTGAATAGCTATGATTGTTGAACTCGGAATCCCATATTCCAGCAAGATTGATAGCCGCTCCGGCACAAAATCATTTTCAAGTTGTTGAACATAAAAACTATATGAACCGGCTTTTACATGATTCCGCTCACAAACATATCGTTGCAAGCTATCCACCACCCGTAGAGCTTTAGGAACGGTATACTGAAACCAATGACGATATATGTGAAATGATGTTTCAATTGCATCATCAAGATATTGTCTTTTACGCGAAGCTGTTTGATCTTTAACTTTTGACAAACGACTTTGATAAATGTCCTGAACAATTACCATAATGTTTCTATGCCTACGATATAAATTCAAGTACCTTGCCAGTTGCTTCACCGATAAAACGCCGTGCCGGTCTTGAAAACTGAATAAATTATTTTCCGATAGAGAAAGCACATAAACTAACGCGTCCCAACTTGGCATTTGAGACCATGAGATAAGATGCTGATTAGTTGCTATATCTCGTTGCAGTGCATAGTAAATGCTCATTTGCCCATTTACACTGACTCCATTAATCTTGATAATTCTCATCAAATCATCGGGTATACTATATAGATTATTATACCGATCTAAGACCTGAGGCTTTATTCTTTCTTGTGGAATATTAATAAGGACTTCGTCTGTGATTATAGATGGGTCTTGCTCAACAAAAGGAATATCAATGACAACCTTCTTCTGAGGTGGAGTAGTTACAAAATTATAAATATTTCCAACGTAGTGCTCCATCAACCTGCCAGATCTTCCCTTAATGTTGCTATAGTCAAAGAAGTCAATAAAACTAGATGCCTTTTTACCATCAAAAAGAACGACATTTTTCGCGCTTGTATTAACTCCTTCTATAATTGTTGATGTGCAAAACACATATCTAAGCTGCCCAGCATTAAAGTATCTAATTACTGAACTTGCTATATGTTTCTGCAACGATCCATCGTGAAATGCAATTCCATATGTTAGTTCTGTAGAGAGGCTCCAACTCGGCGAAATATTTTTATTTATCCACTCGACGAGTGATACCATACAATCTGGGGACACTTTTTGTTTTTGTAAATGCTCCAAATATTTTTTGGCAAATCGTCGTGCTCTCGCTGGGGATGAGCAATATATAAGCGTTTGTTTATCCTTCAGAGAGTCCAAAAGGTCGAATAAAACTGGCAACTTTTCCTCTTCTTGTTTCTTGTCACTTAATGTCTGATTAAACCGACTACTTAGGTCTATGACATTGCAATCCACCAACGAAAATGTTGTTCTATAGAATAATGCCGAGTATTTTTTCTTAAATTCATGGGTTACATCGTCAATATTAGGTCCTAGCAGATAAAACTGAGTTGCAGACGAAGTAACAATTTTTAAGAAAGCATTGTTTAATGTTGTTGCGCGCTCGTCTACTCGCCTTAAGCTCATCTTATAAAACTCATCAACTATAAGTAAATCAATATGTGGTAACGGAGAATATTCCATAACTCGCTCTGCAGTGAGCAAAAACAAATTTCTTTTGGTATCTGATGCCTCTTGAGAAGTGCGGACAATGATTTTATACGAGTCAGAATATTTCTTTAGCTTTAAACGGGTCTCATCCAGAAGTGCAAGCGTTGGCTGAATGATAACTATGTTCCTGTATTTATTTGATGCGACGAGTTCCTCAATAAGCAAACTTTTTCCAAAACTTGTTGGCGCGCTAACTACCATATTCTTCCCCGCAAGTAACCACTTCAAGAGTTTTTTCTGATCTGAATGTAGTGCAATAGGTAGGTAAGAAGATAAATGAGAATTTGCCCTAACTTCATCGGATAAGGATGTTAATTCCATGTCATTATCGTGACGATATAGATATGGATAGAAACCAGCAGTCTCAACAAGGTCAGTCCAAAGAGACTGTGTTTCGCTTGGGAATGAACTCCATCTATCAAGGACATGGATTAAGATTTTCCGCGCCACTTCATTCTTGACTTCATCTTCGACATTTAAATATTCCGCGCACACGCGGGAAAGCTCAAAACTTTCATTCAATGAAAATGTGGAAGATTCGTCCTTCAATTTAGCAAAAGTATCATCAATCATAGCAAACCTCATATATTCTGCATATGCCACAGTTTCTTGTGTAAGCATGTGACTAACGCTTTCTTGCTTTCGATCGGAAACAAAAGAAGTATAATATTTAGACTCGTTTGCAACGGATGTTTATTATGAGAATCAAAGTAAGACTTTAGTTCTCTGATATTCGCCTCATGATATGTGGTGGCAGCGACATCGCTCATATTCGTGAACTTTTTATAGACATCATGAGGATACATACAAAGCATAGGAATATTTATCATAGATAACTGATCCCGCAATCGCGTACATGCTGTTAACCTTTTAATCCATTCGTCTCTCTGTGGAATAGAGTTATTCTCAAGGTTCTTTTTTATAATTACAAATTGTTCGTTTAAGTAATCGTGCTTGAAATGTTCGTCTAAATCTTCCAGTAGTGCATCAATTCCTCTCTTAGCATCAGAATAAAACTTGCTTTCACCTAACCACAAGATTTTATCATCAGGCGTGATATGTACCGCATCAAAACCATGAGCAGGTACCCCTGGTGAATCTTTAAAGTAAACCTTTGAGATCAATGGAATGGTTCCTTTGAAATCACGCAACAAAAGATGAAGGAGCAGTTCTCCAAATTCACCTCGGTTTTTATAACTTAATGTTTCTATTTCTGCCAAAGCCGCAGGATCATTTTTCACATATGCCCGGTACATAGTTTCATACTCTTTGATTTTGTATATACTCTTTGCGGCTTCCTTTAGTCTTGCAACACTCTCAACAAGGGACAGACTACTTCCTTTGTAGTCAGCGAAAACATATTCTGGAATTGTTCCCATTATGGCATTAGCTAAAGGCTCCAATTGAAATGAATATTGTCCATTATCGTCTAAATCCATATCCACCAAAAATGAATTCAAGTCTGCCTCGTCAACTTTTAGCAATATTACATTCTGCGTATCAAAGAATCGCTTATCCATAATTCCTCCAGAAAGTAATTTGTCAGATTGCTTGTATATTTCTAGCCAACAAAAAGATGCTCCTATTGATATGTCTTGTCCAGCACATACAGCAACTGACTGGCTAACATAATTTGTTCCATAGCCTCACGTTTTTCATATTGAAGATTGGCATGAGCCGCAGGATTGCGATAGGCTGCCATGATTCCTTCAAACAGAGATTGGATTCCACGTCGGTAATCCCTGCCACTGGTAGTAGTTGTGTCACAGAATTTGAAAGCGCCGTTTTCACTTACGAGTGCGCCGATCACATCACCGATCTTTGAAGGAATTGCTGTTCCGGGTTTTAACTCTGCAAACTTTTCACGTAGACGAGACTCCACTTCTTTGACTGCCTTTTCTGCTGCGGTTGAGCAATGTCCATCCACATATAGCCCACGGGAAACATTCACAATCCGCGGGTGTATCTCTGACCAGAACTGGACAACAACAGGTTCTGCTTCGATATGTCGAATGATAACAACTAACTCTCCGAATGCAGCGATGTTCAAGGATGCAGCACCCATACCGCTTGATTGAAAAAGAATATCTGCAATACGAGGCAATGTAGCAGCATAGAATGGGTAATCACTCTGTATGCCAGTCGCTATCGCACGGATCCATTGGCACACGGATTGAATTTCAGGAGGCGTGTGGAGAAATTGCATATTCAATGTCGCATTTGTATTGTCTATCCATTTTCGCAGCTCATACAGTTCGTTTTCATACGGCAGTTTCATAACACCCACCTCCCTCACAGCGCCTTTATCGTGTCTATAAACTGACTCATGCTCACCGCACCCGGCAAGAGGTTTTCCTCATTCTCAAATACCATGTAATAGCGGAAATCCTTGCCCGCTGCTGTACGCCATGCCTGACCGAGAGCAATTCTCTCCCGGCTACCATCATTTTTCAGATGTTCGCCCTTGGTTTCCGCACAGATGAGCTTGCCGCTTTTAGTCATAATCAGAATATCGGGATAATGCTTGATAAAGCCATTGATTGCAAAATCCTGCTTTGCAATATTCCTGTGCCACCAGCGGACATTTGGCAGGGCAGTCAACTCCACAATCAGCTTTTCTTCCAGCTTGTTCATGTTGCCGTCCTCTGCTGTGTACAGCGAACGAGCATATATGTCGGTATATGTGGCAGGATGGATAGAGGGGCGCAGACGGAAATAGGGCTTGCAGACAATGCGCTCCGTTTCCAGCCACCTTTCAAAAGTTTCCCGATAGTGGGCTTCCAGTAGCGTTTCGATCTTGTCACGGATCTTCGCCGCATAGCCCAGCGGCGCTTTCTCCATGGCGGCAAGCTGTGCCTTGTCCATATCGTCCACAATGCGGTTTATGTAGGTGCGTAGTTCGGCGGCGTCCACCATGTTCAGCTTGTTAAGCTGATTGAACATCATTTCCTTGCATTTACGCACCCGGCTTTCCGGTGGCAGATTATTGAACCACGCCTTGAAATACCGCTGCTCGGCGCGAATTTCTTCTTGCGCGCCATGCGCTCACCCTCCCCCCGCGATTTCTGCTTATGGTTTTTCATTACTATTTCCCCTTTGATTGACGAATTGCATAAATACGTATTTAATCATAAAGCCCGCCGCCTTGACGGAATGGCGAGCTTTATTGGCTTACTCCTGCGCACCTTTCTTCAGGTTGCAATCCGTGCAAAGCATCTGACAGTTATCCGGTGTCGTGTGTCCACCCTTACTCCACGGCTTGATATGGTCACCGTGCATCTTCTCGAACTCAAATTCCTCGCCGCAGATAGCGCACTTGTGACCCTGACGCTCGTATGCCTCACGCTTCGTACGCTGATCGAACGCACGGATGGACAGTGCCTTCTCGTTTCCCGTCAGCAGGTACTCATAGACGCCCGACTTCTTCGTAACGTCCTCATCCGCCATCAAAGCGCTCACACGCTCCTCAAGCGCCTTCGGGTCGAGGTCGCGACGCTCATGATGGTCGTTATAGAACAAGCCCCACGGGAGACCCTTCATCTCCTTGCGCTTCTTTGGGAACACAGCCTGCACCCACTCGATGACCGAGCGGAAGTAGCTCCACAGCGCCTGTGCCGTCGGGTCGTTCTGATGCTCCGCCATGTACTTCTCAATGGACTTGTCCTCGGCGGCAGCTGCCCAAGAGATGGCCTTCTCCAAGAACTCCTGACGGATGCTCGACCCCTTCAGGTAATCGTCCGCGAGCGTAGACGCCGCACAGCCCGTCTTCGAGAAATAGCGCTTGGCATCGGACACCCATGAACCCGCATACACCGCGTTGCGCAGCTCTTGGTCGGTAAGCTGTTCGCCTGCGATGTTGATGATGCGGAACCAGTCCAGCTTCTCGGAATCCGTTCCCTCGCATACGTACACAAACAGCTGGTAATCGAGAATCTGCTTTTGCTTATCGCTCGGCAGGTTGTAGAAATACTTGTCGTCCACGGAGAACGACCCGTCAACATACTCACACAGCGAGATGGTGCGCTGCTGACCGTCCAGCACCTCGTACCTCGGCTCGTCCGGATCGTCCTCGTACTGCTCGCCTCGGTCCACCCAGTACATGACGTTCAGGGGTAAGCCCTTCATTACGGTACGGATGACCTCATCACGCTGCTTGTCCTTGTAGACGAACTCACGCTGATACTTCGGGCGGATGTCCAACCGGTCATCGTAGCCGACCACGCCTTCCTCAGCGTCGTTGAAATATCCTTCGGTGACCTCGCGCACGGTCACCTTGCGCTCTTCGATATGCACTAGTGCTGCACCTCCTTCGGTTGTTCAGGATGTTTGTTGCGAACAAAAATCCTCTTGTATTTACGCACACCCTTAATCAATGGCTGCGCTATTCCACTCGACTCATTCCACAAACCGTGAGAGAATCCCTTGCCTTCAGACTCAGTTGCACCAACTATCTCGAACTGGTCAGGGCTATACTTTCCAAGAAAAGTAATTGGCACACCCATTACTCCGGCATAATCGAGCGGAATATCAACAATCTTAGAAACTTCAATAGCCTCATAATTATCGTAACGCGGCTATTCTTCTGGTGAATATCGTTTGACCAGAATGAGCTCTTCATGGCGTTTCTTTACGTCTAAATTCGTAAACCATGCGGAATTGCCAATCGTCTGATAACGAATACCGTTTTCAACCTTTTGGCCTGATTTGACCGGGAAATCATCCATGATGCGGAACCACATCGAGCCAGTGCCACTACGTGTAACGCCAAGCCACAGCTTATCCTGCATAATCAGCGGGAATACCTCTTTGTAGGTAATCGCGTTGCTGTTACCGATGATGATGAATTTCTTCTCGTGCTCTATCAGCGTTGCCACATATTCGCGGAACAATGAGAACGGCGGGTTCGTAACCACGATGTCTGCCTCGTCGAGCAGTGCCAAGCACTCCTCAGAACGGAAGTCACCGTCACCCTGAAGCTCTGTCAGCTCGTTCTCATGATTTTTGAACAGTTCTGCGACGTCGAACATATCGACACCGCCGTCTCCGGTCACATCGTAGACCTTTGTCACCACAGCCTTATAAGGCTTGTTGCGCTGTTCCTCCTCGCCGCCCACGACGTCAAACAGTGAGAACAGCTGCCCCGCAATGGGCGACGTGGCATAGCACGTGGCGATGAGCTTCTTCAACCCGAGACGGTTGAAATTCAACACGAAATACTTGAAGAAGTTTGATTCAAACGGGTCGTCGCAGTTGCAGAGCACCGTCTTACCCTTAAAGTGCTTGCGGTAATACCGCATCTCTTTCTCGATGTCAGTAAGCAGCGTATAGAACTCATCATTTTTTGCCCGTGCAGCGGCATTCATGCTTGCATTAGTATGCCCAGCCATTTACTTCTCCACCTCCTCAAGATGCTCCTGAATCCACTCGTGGATGATCGCGGCAATCGTCGTCTCGCGTTCCGCAGCCATCATCTTGAGCGCCTTCTTGTCACTCACCGTGAGCGACAGCGAGAGCGTCGTGCGCTTCTCTTTTTCGGCGGCAGGTTCAGCCACCGCCTTCTCTATCTTCTTCTGCTCAGCCTTGCGGTCGGCTGCGTTTTTCCTGAACATGTTCGCCATGACTGGGCCTCCTTGAATCATTTCATCAATTACGTATTTCCGTATTTAATTATATATTCCTCTGAATCACTCTTCAACTGCCACTATGAGGGCTTTATCTGGGCTTTTGCTGGCCCCCAAACGGGCTTCACGCCCTCGCTTTTCTCCGTCCGTTTCGCTACATTTTATGGCAACGGCTTATAATGCCGAAATAAACTCCAAACGCCCCCGCCGCAGAAATGCTATTAAGTTAAGGAAATCGTTAGCTACGTAACGTCTTGCTTCCCCCTTCGGGGGAAGTGCCGAAGGCAATAGGGGCATGCTAGCGGTATAGCGTGCTATGTTGAATAGTCCGACGCTATCGATATTCCAACACTTTCATGCAATACCGCTACGTAGCCCCCTCAGCCCTTCGGGCAGCTCCCCCGATGGGGAGCCAAGAACGTTCTGCCGCTTAACTTAATAGCATTACCCGCCGCAGATACGCTCTACGCCTGTGGGTGTTATATGTCAGAATAGTCGAGAAGCCTTGCTCAAGCGGTTTTCAATCAAAAAAGTCCACCGTAATTCTATCAAAATTACGGTGGACTTATAGTGGACTTATGGTGGAGATGAGGGGAGTCGAACCCCTGTCCAAAAAGCCTGTCCCATAAACCTCTCCGAGTGCAGTTCACTGTTTTAAGATTTAAGCAAAGTATCGTACAGGAACAAACTGCCTTTGCCGATCTTAGAATTGGTTTCGAAACGAAAGTCCCAAGCATCCTTCCGCTCTATCCTATTGGTTGATGTCAGCCTGCGGTCATAGGAAAACCGCAGGGGACATTAGCAGATTAGGCTGCTAAAGCAAAATCACGTTTTGCGTTTAGGTTTTTCCACCGTTTAACGGGCAGGTGGGATCCCGACTCGCTGTTTATGTCCCAGAATCTCCTGTCGAAACCGGTACATCCCCAAAGGTACTTATCTATTGTATGCGATAAGAGGGGAAATGTCAATTTCACCGCCCGTGAGGACGTGCAGTCATCCCAGCTGCTCCCCGCGCGTGATATCCGCATATGCAGGGCGAGCGCCCATGGATTCCGCGCTCTTGACCGCATCAAGGACGGCAAGGCGGATGGCTTCTTCTGCAAGATAGCCCACCGTATCGACAGGCGCGGCGATCTCTCCGGATGCCATGGTAAAGACGGTATCCCCATCCATCGTGGTGTGGACAGGGCGGATGGATCTGGCAAAACCATCGTGTGCCATACCGCTCACCGCCTTGCATTCCGCCTTGGTGAGCTTCGCATTCGTTACGACGCAGCCGATGGAAGTATTGCCGCCAAGGATACGCTCAAATCCTTTGAGCATGAAGTCGTGCGAAGAGAGGATGGTTTTCTCATCATCGGAAAGAATACCGGCGAGCGTGGTCTCTTTGTCGTACACTTCGCCGCACGCATTGACAGCCATGTAGGCACCGACACAGAGTCCGCTTTCGAGGGAGATCTCCGCATAGCCGGCACCACTCTTCATGGCATGCTCTGCGCCCTTGAGCTTTCCGACCGTCGCACCTGTCCCTGCACCGTAGCAGCCGACGGGAAATGTCACATCCGCCCGCTTCGCCGCCTCGTATCCCATGGCAAGATCGGGATGGGCTTTCGGATCGCCGATCAAAAGGTCGAAGAGCACCGCGCCGCAGACGATCGGTACAGACACCGGCCCTACGGGAAATCCGACACCGTCTTCTGCAAGAGCATTCATGACGCCGCTGTCGGCTTCAAGGCCAAAGGCAGAGCCGCCGGAAAGGACCACGGCGTGGATCTGCTGCACCGTTTTCTCCGGAGAGAGAAGATCCGTCTCCCGCGTCCCCGGTGCGCAGCCGCGTACATCGACCCCCGCGGTCGCACCCCCTTCAGGCGCCAAAATGACGGTCACGCCTGTAAGGCCCACACGGTCTTGCGCCGTGCCGATGCGAAATCCCGGAACAGATATGGTACGTGTGATCATGGAAATTCTCCTTTCTGCTTTCGGGCAACTAGTGACTGGTGGTTAGGGATTTTAGTATTACGATTTGTCAACGTCTGGACTTAGTTAGAAGTGTGAAGTGCGGGAAGGGGGCACACAATTCATATAGTGCCCCAATACCCCCTCATTATATAAAACAATTTGCTTGTTATTTACATAAAACTCCTCGGCGCTTCCTAATTTTATACGCCGTACCTTCACTCCTCACTCCTAACTCCTCACTTCTAACTTTAATCAGTGTTTCTTTACATTTCCCCTTTTCTTGCCATCTGAAGGCAGAGCGCAAGATCAGCAGGGATCGGCGCTTCGAAGTGCAGGGCCTTGCCCGTCACAGGGTGGCGAATGTCGAGTGTCCACGAATGGAGTGCCTGCCCTTCGATGGGGAAATGGTCTTTCTTCCAGCCATAGAGCGGGTCATTCACGACGGGATGGCGGATGTGTGCCATGTGGACGCGGATCTGGTGGGTACGTCCGGTTTCCAGCTTGCACTCGATCCAGGAGTAATGCGGCATGAATTCAAGTACACGGAAATGGGTGACGGCATGCTTGCCGGTCTTAGGCTGTACGTCCCATTTCATGCGATCCTTCGTACTGCGCCCCAAGGGGAAACGGATGACGCCCGTATTTCCTTCCATCTGCCCATGGACGAGGGCGACGTAGTGACGCTCCGCTTCATGCGTCGCGATCTCTTCCTTCAACACAGGGAAGGCTTCCTTCGACTTCGCGACGACCATGACGCCCGAGGTATCCTTGTCAAGGCGGTGTACAATGCCCGGACGTATGGGATCCTCGCAGGCCTCAAAAAGAGAAGGGCCGACATGAAAGAGGAGTGCATTCACCAGTGTGCCATCCGGATTGCCCGAGCCGGGATGCACGACCATGCCGCGCGCTTTATTGATGACCAGCATGTGTTCATCTTCGTAGAGGATGTCAAGCGGTATATCCTGCGGAATGAGCGCGATCTCCTTCTTCTCTTCCCAGGAGAAGGAGATCTGATCGCCTGTCTGCACATGGTAGTTCGGGCGGATCATCTTGCCATCTGCGAGCAGCGCACGGCCGTCTTTGATCCATTTCTGCACTTCAGAACGGGTGAGCCCGGAGGCCTCTTTCAGGAACTGGTCAAGACGCTGTCCTGCTTCTTGCTCGGTCACAACGTAAATTTTCTCACTCATGCTTCATGTCTCCAAAAATAAAAAACGATCAGTGCCACACCGACACAGATGAAAATGTCTGCCACATTGAAGATCGGCCAGATGCGGAAGTCGAAGAAGTCCACCACGCCGCTGATACGCACACGGTCGATGGCATTTCCCAAAGCCCCACCGAGCAGCATACCGATCGCGGCGGAAAAATAGCGGGGCTCTTTCGGGATGCGCTTCCGGAAAAAGAAGAACGCACCAAAGAGCAGGATGACGATCGCAAGGAAAAACCATCTTTGATACGCCAGAATGCCGAAGGCCGCACCGGGATTGATGATGTAGGTCAGATGAAATACCCCGGAAATGAGCGGGATCGATTCTCCCCAGACCATGTGCTGCTGGACGATCCATTTCACCAGCTGATCCAGCACGGTCACGAATAAGGCTATATAAACTGTCAGCATAGTATCCTCCTATATATTGCTTTATTATAGCATGAGAGAGAGGGTGTGCGCAGTAGGGAGTTTTTTGTGGGTAAGTGTCAAGTTTTCCTCGGTAATTCAT
>UMDL01034515.1_pt1 | contig 12082 bp, 7 predicted proteins | sample 1964481 | NCBI WGS metagenome assembly UMDL01 (sample SAMEA4835993, study PRJEB28245) | human gut metagenome | biome: gut microbiome; material: fecal sample | place: Denmark | collected 2008 | reverse complement strand
AATTCCCCTACCGAGTAAAATTTTACACTAAGGGTTCGGGGTTCAGGGTTCAGGATTGTGGTGGCGGCTTCGCCGCAAGTATAAATAGGGCAATGCCCTAAGATGATGGGTGATGCGGTATCCTAACATCGTCATTCCGAGCGAAGCGAGAAATCTTTGTCATTCGCAGTCAGGGACTCGCGCTCCCCCCACATGTGCCGCGCTGTTCCGCTTTCCTCAGCTGTCTTTCATCCCGCCTGTGCCCTATCCGCCCCTTCGGGGCACCTTCCCCTCGAGGGGAAGGCTGCGATGCGAGGGAAGCCTGCCAGCAAGAGACTTTCGGACATCGCCATTATTTATACTTTTCGGCGCTTCATTATTTTTGCGCCGCACCATCATTTCTCATTTCTCATTTCTAATTTCTCATTCAATCGACGCTTTCAAACGTAATCAAGGGGCGAGTCGCCCCAGGGGCTAACCCTGAACCCTGAAACCTTCCCCTCAATACAAAATCCCGCCGGAGTAACTCCGACGGGATCTTTTCCCCATTATACTTCTGCCTTTTTCCCGATGCGGCGTTCCTTATACGCCGCGAGTCTGGCATCGCGGATCTCAAGATGTCCGAAGTATTTCTTCGTCTCAGAAACGATGACGCCCGAAAGGCCGAGAAGGGCGATGAGGTTTGGAATGGCCATGAGGCCGTTTACGATATCAGCCAGCGCCCAGATGGCTTCCAGCTTCAGGAAGACTGCGGAAGCCAGCACGGCGATGTAGCACACGCGGTACACAGGGATGGTCTTCGTGCCGAAGAGGTATTCCCAGCAGCGTTCCCCATAGTAGTTCCAGCCGATGATGGTGGTGAAAGCAAAGAGCGTCAAGGAGATCGTCAGAAGGAAGGGAGCGAAAGCGCCGTAGGTCGTCGCAAAAGCCGCCTGCGTGAGCTCGGCGCCATTGAGCTCTCCCAGCCACTGGCCGGACACGATGATAGTGAGGCCGGTCATGGTGCAGATGATGATGGTATCGATGAAGGTGCCTGTCATGGAGATCAGTCCCTGCTCGGCCGGCCACTTGGTCTTAGCTGCCGCCGCTACGATCGGCGCAGAGCCGAGACCGGACTCATTCGAGTACAGGCCGCGGGCGATACCGCTTCGAAGGACGAGCATGACGCCGGCGCCTGCGAAGCCGCCGGCCGCTGCGGTACCATTGAAGGCTCCGTCGATGACGAGAGCGATCGCATGCGGCAGTTCACCCACATTGAGACCGAGGAAGATCACAGTGACGATGAAATAAACGACTGCCATCGCTGGAACGATCTTGGAGGCTGTCTTGGCGATCGATTTCAAGCCGCCAAAGGTGATGATCGCGACAAGGACCGTGATGACGGCGCAGGTGATGTAGGTGGAGACTCCGAATCCTGCCTGCACGGAAGCCGTGATCGCATTCATCTGCGTGGTCGTACCACTGCCGAGCATGGCCGTCATGATGCCGAAGATGGCGAAAGCGACAGCGAGAGGCTTCCATTTCTTGCCAAGACCCATTTCGATATAGTACATCGGGCCGCCAGCGATATTGCCCTGGTCATCCACCCCTCTGTACTTGACCGCCAGGCAACCTTCCGCATACTTGGTCGCCATGCCGAAGAAAGCGGCAAGCCACATCCAGAAGAGCGCGCCCGGGCCGCCGAGCTTGATCGCCGTCGCTACGCCGACGATGTTTCCCGTGCCGACCGTCGCAGCGAGTGCCGTGCAGAGCGCCTTGAAGCTGTCGATGTCACCATCGCCCTTGTTTCTCGCAAAGAAGATCAGCTTCAGTGCGCGCGGCAGTTTCAATACCTGCAGGAGCGAGAGCCGGCAGGTCAGCAGTACCCCGGTGCCAACGAGAAGCACCAGAAGCCATGGCCCCCACACGAGCCCGTCGATCTGGTTCAAAATATCTGTCATCATGTTTCCTCCTATTTTCCCTTTCTCTGAAAAGAGTGAGCGAACCTAAAAAAGCCGGTCCTGTATAAAATAAAAACAGAACCGGCTTCATGAGCTTTCCTCATGAAATCGGCTCTGTCCTTTGGCCTGAGAGATTACAGCGTTTCCGCCTATGCCCCTTCGGCTCTCATTGAAGAGATCTCCAGAGATCTGTCCCCATGGAGTTTCGTGTTCACTGAACGCCTGATAGTGTTACTCCTTCGGCAGCCTCGGGCATTGCCCTCGGTCTTTTTCCCCATGGATCATCCAAGTCAGTATAGAGTTGTTATGTTTGTTATTTGAAAATATGGAGCGTTTGATCGTAAGGCCTGCGGATGAGATGCACCATTCCGCATTTGGCGGCTTATTCCATTTCCGCATCCTTCTCTGTCGCATTGACAGCCACAGCGACCGCTGCGTCGCCGGTGATATTGAGGCAGGTACGGAACATGTCGAGCACACGATCGATGCCGGCTACCAGTGCCAGCCCTTCGAGCGGCAAACCGACAGACTGCAGGACCATCGCCAGCATGATGAGGCCGGCGCCCGGTACGCCTGCGGTACCGATGGAAGCCAGTGTCCCGGTCAGGACGATCATGATCATCTGATCAAAGGTCAGCGGGATCCCGAAGACATTCGCAATGAAAAGGGAACAAACGCCCATGTAAAGAGCCGTCCCGTCCATATTGATGGTCGCGCCCAGCGGAAGGACGAAAGAAGCGATATCTCTCCTGACCCCCAGCTTCGTCTGGATATTTTTCATATTGACAGGAAGCGTACCGGCAGAAGAGCAGGTGGTGAAGCCGATCGCCATAGCTTCCGACATGCCGCGGAAGAATGTGAGCGGGCTCATGTGTGCAGAGACACCGGCAAGCGTCGAGTATACACCGATGGCATGGATGCAGCAGCCGATCGCCATACAGAGGATGACCGATAAGAGCGGAAGCAGCACCTTCGGGCCATTCATGACGACGACCGGAAGCAGCAGGCAGAAGACGCCGATCGGTGCAAGACGCATGATCATGGCGATGATCTTGTAGCATACCTCAGCCATCGCATCGAAGAAGGAGATCAGGATCTCCGCACGCTTTCCGCCGACGGAAATGATACCCGCCCCGATGAAGAGCGCAAAGATAATGATCGGAAGGATGTCCGCCTTCGCCATGGAAGCGATCGGATTCGACGGGATCATTGCGACAAAGACCTGCATGATCGACGGCGCTTCCTTCACCTTCGGTGCTTCTGCCGTCGGCAGAGCCATGCCGATGCCCGGCTCGATCGCCATAGCGACGGCAAAGCCGATCACGATCGCGATCGCTGTCGTCACCATGTAAATGACGAGTGTCTTCACTCCGATGCGTCCCAGCTTCTTCATATCCCCCATGGATGTCATGCCCACGATGAGAGAACAGAAGACCACCGGAACGATCATCATTTTGATGAGATTGATAAACATGGTGCCGATCGGCGCGATCCACATCTTGACCGGAGCCGCCGCACCCTCTCCCAGCATCAGTCCTACCACCACAGATAAGACCAATGACAGGAAAATTTGAATAGACAGATTCATTTCTTCCCTCCTGCACCAGAGCGGCTGTCCCATGGACGCCATTGCCCTGACCTATTAAAATCAATGACTACATTATAGGCGCATCCATGCTGAATGACCAATAGATTTGTAAAATCATCCATACATTTTCATGTAATTTGCAATCCGATGTTTAATAAATTATATGATTTCATTCTCTTATGTTTTATATTATATAATTTTTGCCATTTTTCTATATTTTTCATTTTTTATAATCATTTGTTTATTGATGTATACGCTCGCAATAGTTGGTGTGTACGCTTGTCTCGCCTCAAGGGGAGAGTGACCGGGGACCGGCATGCCTCCCTATCCCGCTGCCAGAGAAGCCGCTAGAGATCTCACGCTTTCCTTTTATCCAAGGCTCTTCATCCTCTTCCTGCAACCCCTGATCCGATCCTTGGGAAGGGCTCCATCAAAAAGGAGCAGCCGCCTCACAGCAGCTGCTCGCTCATTCCTAAGGGATTTCACTATATTTATTTTATACCTTATATATAAGCATCAGATCTTCTGCGCTTCTTCTGCTTCCACAAGAGCTTCCTTGCGAGCCGTTGCCTTTTCCTTTTTGATCACAGCCTGGAAGGAGAAGACTTCTTCCTTGATGACCGGAGCCAGGACGAGGATGGAGATCAGGTTCGGGATCGCCATGAGGGCATTCGCGATATCGGAGAGGTTCCAAACCAGATCGAGGGTCTGGGTCGCGCCGACATAAACTACCAGAGAGAAGACGACGCGGTAAATGATGTTGTACTTATGGGTACCGAAGAGATATTCCCAAGCCTTTTCACCATTGTATTCCCAACCGAGGATGGTGGAGTAAGCAAAGAGGATGATACCGATGGAAACGATGTAAGAACCAATGACGCCGATATTGGAAGAGAATGCTGCCATGGTGAGTGCTACGCCGGTGAGCGGCTTGCCATCCGCGCCGACCATGCCGAGCACGCCGGAGGAGGCGATGGTAAGGCCGGTGATGGTGCAGACTACGATGGTATCGATGAAGGTACCGGTCATGGAGATGTAGCCCTGTCTTGCCGGGTGATCCGTGGTGGAGGCTGCGGCGGAAATCGCTGCCGAGCCAAGGCCGGCTTCATTGGAGAAGCAGCCGCGCGCTACGCCATAGCGCATTGCATTCATGACGGAAACGGTGATGGTACCAACGACGCCGCCTTCGACAGCCGTAGGATCGAAAGCCATCATCACGATGAGGTAAAGACCATGCGGAATGTTTTCGATGTTAAGAATGATGCAGGAAAGGCCAGCCAGGATGTAGAAGACAGCCATGCCGGGAACGACAACGGAAGAGACCTTGGAGATCGAAGTGATACCGCCGACGATGACAGCGAGGGTCATGACAGTCAGGACTGCGCCCACGATCTCATTCGATACGCCGAAGGTGGTGTTGATCGCGGTGGAGATCGAATTCGCCTGCGTCATGTTGCCGATACCGAAGGAAGCAAGGACAGCGAAGAGAGCGAAAGCAGTACCCAGGAAGAGGCCGGCTTTTTTGTTTTTGAAGCCGTTCTTCATGGTGAACATCGGACCGCCCTTCATTTCACCCTTGGCATTCACTTCACGGAACTTGAAGCCGAGCATACATTCAGAGAACTTGGTCGTAAGGCCGAAGCATGCGGAGATCCACATCCAGACCAGAGCGCCCGGGCCGCCGGCGAACATTGCCGTCGCGACACCGACGATATTACCTGTACCGATGGTCGCAGCAAGCGCAGTCATCAGCGCAGAGAAAGGAGAAACGTCACCGCTTCCGACCTTGGTCGTGCGAGACTTCTTCGAAAAGATCATTTTTAATGCGTATGGCAGATTTCTCCAGGTCAGGAAACGCAGCTTCAGTGTCATGTAGACACCCGTACCGACCAGAAGACACAGCATGACAGGCCCCCATACGAAGCTGTCAAGCTCACCGACAAGTTGATTGATTTGCACCATATCCATTGTAAAATCCCCCTTGTTCCCGTAACTGTTCTTATTTGTGATAAGAAACAAAAAATCGCCGCACTCAGTCTTATGTTCGAAGAAGACTGAAGCTGGCGAATTCATGGTTCATGAAAACAAGGGAGTTACCCAAGTGCCAGCCCTGTCCTTTTGCCTGAGAGATTCAGGATTTCTACGGGTGAAATCCTTTAACACCTTCGGCCCTCGCATCTTTTCAGCGAGCTTCTCCAGAGTCGTGTCCGTACACAGTTTCGTGTTCTTACTGAACGCCTGATAGTGTTACTCCTTCGGCAGAAGATCATAAAGACCTTCATTTTTCAGTGTACATCATCCACCTATATGGTATGCGGCAACATACATTTTTCGCTTGGGCTTTCCAGATACTGAATTCCGACGCCTCAAGTGATTTACCTAGATTATACACGATGAAAATCAAAATGCAACATGCGAATTTTGCTCATTTCCTGCATTGTAAACCTTTTGCTATACTAAAGTTTCCTTCTTGCTCTTTTGGCGAAGATTTTCTGCATATTTACGATATATATATAATTCATGTGTTTTTTGTAGCTACTTATAATTAAATAAATTTCAATAGCTTTTGTACATCTATTTTGTTATAGAAATCAATTTACAAATTCATAAGAAATTATTATCACTACGAAGAGTTAGCGGTCACTCTCGTTTCGTACACGCGCTAAATGAGAATGAGAAAGCGAAATTCCTGACCCATTTCCCATACATTTCATTGAATAGAGAAGAAGATTCCAGACATTTTTATTTTCAAAGGAGGCTTCCCATGAAAAAAATTCTCATCTTTCTCTTTGCGTTTCTTCTCCTCGTTGAATGCATCCGCGTCACCGGTCTCTTCCGACGGTTGCTTCAAAGGCATTCCCCTTAGGGACAAGGGGAAGATCGCCGACCACTTCCCAGATAGCAAGTTAAAAGTTGTCTCCTCCTTCCCCACAGCCACAGGCTGCGGAGAAAGAGGAGACGACTTGGGGAGGATCTACACGCCAAAGTGACGGCTAGAGGAAGAGGATACCACTTGCGTCATCTGTCCCTTGAGACCCTTCAGCATCCTATTTCTTCCCGTAGTACTTCTCGTATTTCGCCGTGAAGGCTTCCATGTACGCCTTGGCTTTTTCCAAATCCGCGGCGTCCGGGTGTTTAGCGGCTTCTTCTGTGGTCTTTTCCATTTCACCGGTGTTGTGAGCGCTGCCGACGGGCATCTTGCGCATCATGGCGATGAGGGCGGGGTCGACGGCCCCTTGGATGGCAAGGACGCCCATGATGGTATTTCCTTCAGAGAGGCAGGTCGCCGCATTCGCAAAGCCGGTATAGGCGTGCTCGGAGGCGGGACTTGCGCCCATGGTTTCAAAGAGGACGACTTTCTTCTTCGTAAGCGTGCGCAGGTATGCCTTGCTCTTTTCATCCGCCGTCCCCCGGTCCATCCAGTAGCCTACGAAAATCACGTCATAGCCGTCCGCCGCGGGTGCCGTTTCTACTTTAGAAATCGTGCTTCCATCCGGTGCTGCCGCATACAGGGCTTCGGCCACTTGGCGGGTATTTCCTGTGCGGCTCGAGTATACAATCAAAAATTTCATCATTCACCTCATATTCATCATGCCGCCCCAATGGGCTTTTTTCTTTGTGTCGGGTTTGCCAAAAAGCATGTAGTCCGCGGCGTGCATCATGCGACGGATCATCACACGGTACCAGTAGCGGCCACTACTCGTGTAGCGATAGACACCGCCCGCTTCCGTGACGAGGCCCCAGGATTTCCATATATCGAGAAGCGGCGTCAAGAGAAGGTCCGCCGGAAGGACGGTCTCTTTCGCAAGTCTTGCCGGCTCGATGACCCCCCGGTCGCCCGCACCTTCTATCGCTTTATAGAACGCGCGGTAACGGCTGCTTTGCCTTGCACCCATCGGGAGAAATTTTCCCATGCGGACCGCGGCGCTATACATCGCATCCGCCATCGGCTTCATGAGCCCCACGCCGCCGATTTGCCCGCCGCAGGCCATGCCGAGGGGCAGGATATCGCCCCCGCTAGAAGAGAGGGTATTGTACAAGCTTCGTTCCGCCGGATGCCATTTCCAGTGGGTGCAGGAAATATTGGCAGCACCGCTCCTTCCGAGTTCGTCCTCAGCGGTGCGGAATAGACTTTGCAGCACAGCGATTTCTAAGCTCTTCCCCCATCTTTTGAATTGCTTTCCTAAAGGGGAATTGGGCAGGATGTGGAGCTGATAGAGATCAAGCCCCGCCATACCGCATGCCTTGGCATCGCGGATGTCCGACCGCATCGTCTCTTCCGTCTCGCCGGGAAGGCCGTAAATCAAGTCAAGAATCATCAGGGCGTCTTTTTTGGCAAACGCCGAAAGTTTCTTTAACACCTCTTCTCGCGGGAGCGGCCGGCCGACAGCATTTCGAATCTTCGTATCAAAGGACTGCACGCCGAAACTGAAGCGGTTCACTCCGCAGGAAATCGCGGCATCCATTTTTTCTTCCGTCATGTCAGAAAGGCTCGACTCCATCGTGATTTCTGCGTCCTTTGTTAAAGGCAGCACCTCGTGAATGGCCTCCATGATAGAGGAAATATCCGCAGCAGATAAAATGCCCGGCGTGCCTCCGCCAAAGAAAATAGAGGAAATCTTTGACCTGGTAAGGTACGGGCGATTTTGCAGCGATTGTATTTCCTTGACAAGAAGATTCGCATACGCATGCTGCGCCGCTTCGTCCGCCTGCTTTTTGTAAAAAGCGCAATAGGTGCAGGACAGACGGCAGAAGGGCACGTGGATGTAGACAGCCGAGGTCTTCGTCGGCTTGCCCTTTTCCCAGATGTCTTTCATGATGCCCGGCAGTTTTATGGGAGAAATCAGCGTTTCGTCCTGCGGAGAAAATGGCTCATCCTGCCAGTCAATGTCCCAAGGCGAACGGCACACGCCGCCGCCCTTTGCAAAGACCGGCTCTTGGTAGAGTCTTTCGATATTTTTTTCGTAATCACTCATAGTTGCTCCATACTCTCAGAATGGTTGGCGGTTGGCGGTACTTGATTCTTGGTTCTCAAGCGGTATCGGCTAACCATAAGAACCTTAAGTCCCTTCAGAACCCCTGACAACCACCAACCAACACCAGTCCCCCTTAGAACCTCATCTCCGGATACACCTGACCGGCCATGCAGCGGATGGCTTTGGGGTAGTCGATGCCGGGGCTTGAGAGGAAGAGGGTTTGCGGGAGAAAGTAGACACGGCCTTCTTTGACGGCCCGCAGCTCCTGCCAGGCGGGCTGGTTTAGAAGGGATTCTTCAAAGACTTTTTTCTCCTGCCCTGGTGTGACCATGGTGGTCAAGAAGAGGATATCCGGGTCCTTCTTCATAAGGTCTTCCATGCTGAAGGGCATCATGTGCATCTCGGAGGCGCCTTCTTTGGCAAAGACATTTTGGAAATGGAGAATTTTTGCGGTCTCTGTCGCGATCGTTCCTTCTTTCGCAAACATCACGGCGTGCGCCGCACCAAAGATGACGGCGCAGGTCATGCCCTTGTCCGGTACTTTTTGGGACAGTGCGTCGATTTCCTTTTGGAACTCTTTCGAGGCCTTCGCACCTTCTTCTGTGTGTCCGGAGACATCCCCCATGATTTCTATCGCTTGCGCCACTTCGTCTTTCGTTGAAATCGATAGCAGCACAAGAGGAATGTGATTCGCTTCTAGTGACGATGCCAGCGGATTGTGCAAGCCTTTAAGGCCAATGACAAGATCCGGCTTTTCTCCAATGAGTTTCTCCATATTGATCTGATAGGAGTAGCCGAGATTCACTTTTCCCTTCGCGTAGTCCGGCGCGTCCAGCGAGGGCGAGCTGCCATAGGCCACGAAATCTCCGCCCGCGGCGTGCATGATATTGAGAAACGCCGGGGAGAGCAGCACAATTTTTTCCGGCTTCTTCGTGAGGACGATTTCCTTTCCCGTCGTGTCATGAAGCGAGTAAAACGCCGCAGGCGGGGGCGGCGTGGCTTCCTTGCCGCAGCCCGCCGAAAGGAGGCAAAGTCCTGCCAAAAGACCAATCAGAAATGGTTTCATTTCTTTGCCCTCTTAGAATTTGTGCTCCCAGCCGATGGACCAGAAGCGGCCGTCCAAGTCGCAGTCCACATCTTTCTTATCAAAGATGTTTTGTACGCTGCCATAGACGCGGGTGTCTTTATTCACTTTGCGAGTCAGTGAGAAATTCGTCAAACTGTAGGATTTCTTGACGCTTTCGCCGCTCTCCCATGCCTTTCCGGTGACGAATTTATAGTCGAGCTGATTCCACAGCACCGCGCTCCATCCGGTGTCTTTGTGATCATCATAAATCAGCTGATAAATCTGTGACAGTCTTGCGCGCTGTGTCAGATCTTTCCCAGCGCTCGTGTCTTTTGCGTCGAGAAGTGTCGAGGTCACTTTGAATTCGAGGGTATCATTGAAGCGATACCCCAAGGTATTTTCCAATCCCTTGATGCGCGCTTTATTGACATTTTCATAGCGATAGAGATTGTATCCCTTGCTGTCTTTCCCTTTGGGGATACTTGCAATCAAATTGTCGACATCATTATCGAAATAGGTCAAAGAGCCGTAGCCTTTCCCAAATTCCGCTTCGACGCCCAAGTCCCAGCTCTTCGATTTCTCCGGCTTCAAGTTTGGATTTCCTGTAAGATGGACCCAATTCCCGGGTCCCATTTGCATGGCAAGATCATAGTAAAGCTGCGACACGGACGGGGCCTTGAAGCCGTCACCGTAATTGGCTTTGATGCGGAAATGGTCCGTCGCATTGTACGTCACGCCAATTTTCGGAGAGGTGTGACTGCCATACGCACTATGATGGTCGTAGCGGATGGCCGGTACAATGAACCATTTCCCGTACTCGATTTCATCCTGCAAGTAGGCGGCGTAGGAGCTTAGCGTCTTTTCAGAAGAGGACTTGGTCGTGCCATTCTCTGTGATATTATGCACACCATCCCCATTTTTGCCAAGACCCGTGCCGGCGACTTTATCTTTCACATACTCCGCACCAAAGGTCACGCGGTGATGATCATTGACACGGAGGCTATCTCTCCCTTCGATGGCCCACATATTATGCTCATCATGATTGAAATCATACGTATTCTTTTTCTGCAACAAATAATTAAACATCCCCTCCATCCCTGCCGGAGGAATAGAACCTAAGACTTTCGTGTTTGATGTGGTACTCCAATTAAATTTACTCATGTAGGCTTGAATCTGCCAGTCATTTTTATCCGTTTTGCCATTCCAGCTGATACCGTAGTTTTTCTGTTTAAACGCTTTGCTTCCTGTCCCCTCAAGCATGGCCTGCCCACTTAATGACATTTTCCCACTAGAAGTCGTTAGCGTAATTGGCTTCATTACCGGCGTCCCCATATCGGTTTTCAAGTGCTGACTATAGTAATCCATGTACGCATTGACATAGCTATGGTCATTCACATAGTAATTGAGGGATGCATTATAGGTCTGCGCCGTCCCGTAGGGGTCGGACTCCGTCGCCGTATCGGGCATGCTGCGGTTGATTTTATTAAAGCGGGCATCCAAAGTCATGGAGAAATTTCCGATGCGCCCAGTGTCGGCATGCCACCAGTGGCTCGTGTCTTCGGAGGTGTGTTCAAGGCCAGTCAAAAGGGTCTGCTCTTTTGACGGTTTCGTGATGATATTCAAAACGCCGCCCATGGCTTCCGAGCCATACAGAGCAGACGAAGGACCGCGAACGATTTCAATTTTTTCCACATCGTTGATATTGATGCGATCAAGCGACATCGCATTGCCCAGTCCGTTGGCATCAGCTTCATTGGAAATACGACGCCCATTCACCATGACGAGGGAGTGCTTCGTTTCCATCCCGCGGATGATGATATCATGCCCGCCGCCACGGACTTTGGATTTCTGGAAAATATTTGCATACATAGAGAGAGCATTCCGTACGCTCGTTGCTCCGCCCCGTTTGATATCCTCCTGTGTGATGACCTGCGTCGAGGCTGGGACTTTCTTTACATCGTTTTCCGTACGCGTCGCGGTGACGACGACTTCATCAAAGGAGTAGACGGGCAGCTCTTCGGCCTGTGCCGTTACCCCCCCCATGACAAAAACGGTGATGGCTGCCAGCAGCGCTTTTCTTTGTGCGGTTTTGGTGTTGTTCATAGGATTTCCTCATTTCCTGACAATAAAAAAATAGACCGCCGAGGTCCTTTCCGTTTTCCCTTCCGCAAAGGACCCTTGACATTAGCAGTGTATCACATTTTCTTGAAAATTCAAAGAAATATCAATTTGTTATTTATTCTGCTTTAATACATTGCACGCGGTTCCCGATTTTTTATTGGTTGGTGCTTGTTACCATCAACCAATAAAAAATCCCCTATCCTGTTGGAATTCAGAGGAACAGGATAGGGGGGATGTCCCACTTCCTAGGGAAGTGAGGGGGGACAACGATATGGATACGGGAGATGCTTTCGCACTCCTTCGAGAAAAAATACAGTGGCTAGGGATTAGGGATTAGGGCTAGCCCGTGGGGCATACCGTCCTTTGATTACGTGCAAAAGAGGTTCAGCGGGTTCTGTGGGTTCAAAGGGGT
>UMDL01030258.1_pt1 | contig 12274 bp, 10 predicted proteins | sample 1964481 | NCBI WGS metagenome assembly UMDL01 (sample SAMEA4835993, study PRJEB28245) | human gut metagenome | biome: gut microbiome; material: fecal sample | place: Denmark | collected 2008 | reverse complement strand
AGCCCATGAGTCTTTAGCTCATGGGTAGTTCACTTAGCTCGCAAAGATAATAAAAAAATTAAATTAGCTAATTTAGCTAAAACAGCTAAATTAGCTACCAAGCTACCCGCCCACCGCCACCAGAAAGAGCTGCGCGTCAGCGGCAAGCACCCGCGCCGGCAGGTGGTGCGCCCGCAGGTAGGTAGTCAGCTCGCGCGGTGACGGCAGGTAGTGGTGGTCAACACGCACACGGTGGTGAATGGCGTTGATGCGCGAAGCCTCCGTGGGAAAAGCTATGAGTATGTTGCCACCCGGCTGCAGATTCTCGCGCCGCAACCGCCGCAGCGTCTTCACCGGGTGCTCCAGGTGCGGATACACACAATACATTATTATATGGTCATACATCCCCGGCAGCCGCTGCGCCTCGAAATCCGTCTGCAGAAACTGCGGATGCGGCACCAGCGTTACCGCCTTCGCCTTCGCCAGCGTCAGCATACCCTCGCTCAGGTCTACAGCCGTTATCGACCCGCAGGCACCTACCCGCCGAGCCAGATATGGCAGAAGTACCCCCGTGCCCGTGCCCAAATCCAGAATACTGTCGCACTCCTTCACACCCCCCAGCGTGAGAAGGCGGTCAATGGTCTCAGGTTTCGAGAGAGTGTCGCGACTGTCCCATTCGGGTGCCACGATGTTGAAAAAATGCAGTTCGTGGTCCGTCATAACCTCTTAACAACAACAACCGCCCAAAAAGTTCTCGCCGTGTCGGAAAAAATCATTATCTTTGCAAAACTGTTTTTTCCGAGCAAGAGAATTCTGCAATGAACATATCATACGAATGGCTTAAACGCTTTATCGAGGTAACGGAGAGCCCGCGACAGCTTGCCGCCACTCTCACCTCGTTAGGACTGGAATGTGACACTGTTGAAGAGGTAGAGGCCGTGCCGGGCGGACTGCGCGGCGTGGTCATCGGCAAGGTGCTGACCTGCGAGGCGCACCCCGACAGCGACCATCTCCATATCACCACCGTAGACCTCGGAGCCGACGCTCCGGTGCAGATAGTGTGCGGCGCCCCCAACGTGGCCGCCGGGCAGACAGTGGCCGTGGCTACCATAGGCTGCGTGCTCTACGACAAAGAGGGCCATGAGTTCAAAATCAAAAAATCGCGCATGCGCGGCGTCGACAGCTTCGGCATGATCTGTGCCGCCGACGAACTCGGCCTCGGCAGTGACCACAGCGGCATCATGGTGCTCCGTGAGACCGCTCCCGGCACTCCCGCCGCCGAATACTTCAACCTCGCCTCCGACTATCGCCTGGAGACGGAGCTGACCCCCAACCGCGTCGATGCCGCCTCGCACCTGGGCACAGCGCGCGACCTCCGCGCACGCAAGGCTTGCCTCAACTGGCAGGGCCTCGACGGCGGCGACCCCACCCTCTCCATCCCCTCGGTGGAAGAGTACCGCGAAGACACCGACAAAGGCGCCGTGGAGGTGCGCGTAATAGACACCGAAGGCTGCCCGCGTTACGCCGGCGTCACCATCCGCGGCGTCAAGGTGGCCGAGAGTCCCGAATGGCTCAAACGCCTCCTCACAGCTGCCGGACAGCGACCCATAAACAATGTGGTAGACATCACCAACTTCATCCTGTTAGGCATCGGCCAGCCGCTCCACTGCTTCGACCTCAACCATGTGCACGGCAACGAGATACAGGTGCGCACCTGCCCCGACGGCACGCCCTTCACCACCCTCGACGGCGTGGAGCACAAGCTCTCGCAGGCCGACCTGATGATTTGTGACGACGAAAAGCCCCTCTGCATTGCCGGCGTCTTCGGCGGACTCAACTCGGGCGTTACGGAAGCCACCACCGACATCTTCATAGAGAGCGCATACTTCAACCCCACCCGCGTTCGCCGCACCGCCCGCCGCCACGGTCTCAGCACCGACGCGTCGTTCCGCTACGAACGCGGCACTGACCCCAACATCCTCCCCTACGCCGCCCGTCTGGCAGCCGTCATGATTCAGCAGCTCGGCGGCGGAACCATCTGCGGCCCGCTGCGCGACACGCGTCCCGAAGGCTTCGAGCCTTTCCCCGTGGAGCTGAGCATGAAATACTGCAACGCGCTGATTGGTAAGGAGTTACCCCCGGCATTGGTGGAAGCCATCCTCCGCGCGTTGGATATAGAAGTGGAAACCGAGGTGCGCGCCGACGACACGGTCTTCTGCCTCCGTGTGCCGCGCTATCGCGTTGACGTTACCCGTCCGTGCGACGTGGTAGAGGAGATTCTGCGCGTCTACGGCTACAACAACGTGGAGACGCCCGAGCGCGTTACCGCCTCGCAGGGCCGTCTCTCCGCCATCGACGAGAGCAACCGCATGCGCAGCCGCGTCAGCGAATGGCTCTCGGCACGCGGCTTCAACGAGATTCTCAACAACTCCCTCACCGCCGTGAGCTATTACGACGGCAACGCGCAATGGCCTCTGAACCAATGCGTTACGCTGGTCAACCCGCTCAGCCGCGACCTCGGCGTGATGCGGCAGACGCTCCTCTACGGCGGCCTGGAGAGCTTACAGCGCAACGTCAACCGACGCGCCGAAAACCTCGCCTTCTATGAGTTCGGCAACGTCTACAGCGCCGACCCCGCCAAGAGCATCACCGCCGAGAAACCCCTGGCTCCCTTCAGCGAGGAACAGCACCTCGACCTGTGGATGACGGGCGAGCTAACCCCCGCCGGCTGGCAGCGGCAGGCCGTGGAGACCTCCGTCTTCGACCTCAAAGCCATTGTGGAAGCCATCTTCCATAAAATGGGCATCGCCCCCGGCGCTGTGGTGTGGACGCAGTCGTCTGACTCCATCTTCGCCGCCGCACTCACCGTCAGCAACCGCGGCGGCAAGGAATTAGGCCGCTTGGGAGTGTTGCGCCGCCAGGTTACCGCGCCCTTCGACATCTCCGCGCCGGTGTGCTACGCCACGCTGCGCTGGAATCAGCTCATGCGCCTTGGCAGCGGCAACGTCAACTTCGCACCCCTGCCCAAGACGCAGCCTGTGCGCCGCGACATAGCCCTGCTGCTGCCGCAGAACGTTACCTTTGAGCAGGTGGAACAGACAGTGCGCCGCGCCGAGAAACGCCTGCTGCGTGCCGTTACCCTCTTCGACGTCTACGAAGGCAAGAACATCCCCGAGGGTTTCCGCAGCTACGCCATAGCCCTCACCCTCCAGGACGCCGACAAGACCCTTACCGACAAGCAGATAGAGACCGCCGTGGCCAAAATCACCGCCGCCCTCACCGCCAACCTCGGCGCCCAACAGCGCTAACGCCGCCGCCCCTCTCTCCTCCGCGGCCCGGCTTAGCGGCTCTCTTCTCTCTCCTCTCCGCGGCCCGTTCCCGCAGCTCACATAAGTTACATAAGTCACATAAGTAACATAAATCACATAAACCCCCTAACCCCGCTATAAACTACCCCAATGGGAAGAGCATTTGAATACCGAAAAGCCCGTAAGCTGAAACGCTGGGGCAATATGTCGAGAACCTTTACCCGCCTGGGCAAAGAAATCACCATCGCCGCCAAACAGGGTGGCCCCGACCCCAACATGAACCCGCGCCTGCGCGTGCTGATGCAGAACGCCAAAGCCGCCAACATGCCCAAAGACACCGTGGAGCGCGCCATCAAAAAGGCTACCGAAAAAGACGCCTCTGATTATAAAGAGATAGTTTACGAAGGATACGGCCCCCACGGCATCGCCATCGTTGTGGAGACCGCCACCGACAACAACCAGCGCACCGTGGCCAACGTGCGAAGCTACTTCAACAAACACGGCGGCAGCCTCGGCACCAGCGGCTCGCTCAGCTTCATGTTCAACCACAACAGCGTGTTCCACGTAAAGCCCAAAGAGGGCGTGGAGATGGAAGAGCTCGAGCTGGAGCTCATCGACTTTGGCGTGGAAGACATTGAAGCCGACGAGGAAGAATGGGTAATCTACGGCCCCTTCGACCAGTTTGCCGCCCTGCAGAAATACCTTGAGGATGGCGGCTTCGAGCTTGTCAGCGCCGAGTTTGAGCGCATTCCCACCGACTACAAAGAGCTCACCCCGGAGCAGCGCGAGAGCGTAGAGAAGCTCCTCGAGAAGTTTGAAGACGACGAAGACGTGCAGAACGTCTTCCACAACATGAAAGAGGACTGACCCTCCCTCCCAGCGGCTTGCTTGCTCCCGCCGCCCCCCCTGCGGCTTGCTAACGCTCGCCGCTTGCTCCCCTCCCTTACAGGCCGCGCCTTCCCGCGGCCTTTTTTTTCGCCCTTTTTTGCCGCCGCCCTCATGGCTCTTGGTAGCTAATTTAGTCGGGTAGCTTTTTTTAGCTAATTTAGCTCTTTTAGCTAATTTAGCCGGGCCTCTTAAGCGCTTTTAGGTAGCTATAATTTTGGTGCAGGCGCAGGCTTTAGCCGCGTAAATCGTCGCTTGCCCGCTTGCCCGCCGCTACCCTCTGTGCCCCCCTTAAGCCCCTTAAGCTCCTTAAGCTCCTTAAGCTCCTTAGTCGCGCAAAGCCCCGCAAAGCCGCGCAAAGCCGCGCAAAGCCGCAAAAAAAGGGCCGCGCCCAAGCTCGGCGCAGCCCCGTTCGTATAAGCGATTGAGTTTAAGTTATTTCACTACCACTTTCGTGGTTTTGCCGTTGTTGCGTACCAGGTAGATGCCGGCCGGCAGGTTGCCGTTAGCCACCTTCATGCCGCTCATGTTGTAGATCTGTGCGCCTTCGGGAGCCACGATGTTGCCGTAAGTGCCGTAGATGGCCTCAGTGCCCTCTTCAACGCCGTTCACGCCCAGAGTGTTGGGTTCGCCAACCTTGGTGTAGTAAAGCTCCGGAGTCGTCTTGAACATCACTGCGAAGCCGGCCACGTCCTTCGTCTGACCTGCCATAGCGTCGGTGATGAGCTTCAGGCTGAAGCGGTCGTAGAACTGCACCGTGTTCATGAAGAAGTTGTTGCCCGTCTTGGTAATGGCGCCGGTGATGTAGACATAGCGGTTGAGGTTTGCCTTAAAGGCCTCCTCGGTGGAAGCTATAGATTTCGGGTTGATGTAGTGAGCAGTGCCGTCGGCAGTAGCCTGGAAAGTGCCGATGAAGTCAGCTGCGTTGCCCTGAGGAGTGTTATTGTAAACACCGCGCTGCACGGTAAAGCCCTTGATAGTCTGACCCATCTCATAGGGGCGGTCGAGCTTGCTGCTGCCGTCGAAGATCTGAAGAGCGCCCGTAGCGTCCTCAACAAACAGATAACGCTTGTTGTAGAGACCCATCACGGTAACCGGGTTGGTGAAGGTGCATACCTCGTCGTTGTTCTGATTCAGGAAGTCGGCTATGCTGCTTACGCTGATAGCCTCGCCCTTGGTGAAAGTCTTGCTGGTTACAGAAGAAGACAGACCATTCTTCACGGCGATAGCCTTGAACGAAGTGGTGCCGTTGATAACGATTTCGCCGTCATATTTCAGGCTCGAAGTGGTGGGGTCGGCCGGGGCGGTGGTGCCGGCGGTCATCGTGTAGTAGATTTCAGCGCCTGTCTCGGCGGTCATCGTTACGGTGTTCGAAGCGCCGTAGAACGGAGTTGTGCCCTCGATGGTAGGAGCGCCCGGAGCTGTGGGGCCGCTGCCCGTGCCGTAGGTAACAAGAATCTTAACTGCCTGACACTGAGGCGCTTCGCCGTTTACAGTCAGAGCCTTGTCGTTGGGCACGGCAAGAGTTACAGTGCTGGCGTTGCCCTCCCAGGTGATGGTCATGCCGTTGGTAGGCTTGTTGTTGGTCTTGTCTACCTGCGGAGTGATGGTGCCTGTGCTGGGTATGAGATTGGCATACTGCTGGGCGCCGAAGTTGTCGGCGAAAGTAATATCAATCTTCTTCACGTTCTGGCCTGAGGGAACCGTGAAAACCATAGTGTTGTTGGCGTAGCAGCGGAACGAGTTGTACTGCTGTCCCTCGGCAAAACCGTACCATGCCGGCTGGGTGCTGCCCTTGTCGTCGCCGTTGTCTTTGGTGAAAGTGATGGTAACACCAGCGTTGGTAAGAGTCTGCAGCGGCTGAATGTTGTTGCCGCTAACGGTGCCTGTGTAGGTGAGCTGCTTGTTGCTGCTCAGAAACTCCACAGTAGTGTCGGCATTGGCCATGCCCATGCCCGTAGCTACAAGAGCTAAAGAGAGTAAAAGTTTCTTCATAATCTGTTATGTGTTTTGAGTTTTTTGTTGATTGAACCTTGCATTTTGCCATCGACCTGACATAGACCGATTTTCGCCGCAAAGTTACACATTTTTCAGTTATCACCACATATTTTAAGTGTTAAAAATTTATTAAAAAATTTTCTTTGCCCGTAATAGAAAATTTTTTTGTAAATTCGCACTCAAACTAATTCCGATTCTAATGTACTACATCATCATCAACGATCAGCAACAGGGTCCGTTTGCCAAAGAAGAGCTTCTCAGCCGCGGCCTCACTCCCCAGACCATGGTATGGTGCCAGGGTATGCCCGACTGGATGCCCGCCTCATCCGTCCATGACCTCAACGACCTCTTCGCACGTCCGCAACAGCCCCAATATCAGCAGCCTTACCAGCAGCAGTATCCGCAGCAGCAGTACCCGCAGCAACCCTATCAGCAACCCTATCAGCAGCCTTACCAGCAGCCGTATCAGTATCCGCAGCAGCCCGTGGGCACCTTCACCAACTGGCTCCCCTGGGCCATCGTCGGCACCGTTCTCGGCATCATTGGCATCACAAAGGCCAACGGCGCCAACAACGCCTACAAATGCGGCGATTACGACCTGGCCCGCAGCGTCAACAACAGCGCACGCACCCTCACCATCCTCTCGCTCGTCTTCGACGGCATCGGCATACTCATCAACATAGCGGTTCTGGCTGACTAAGAGCCGACCAAGAGCTGAAAAAGAATGGACATATCTACCCTCACCGACCACTTCTCGGCAATGGCCAACGAGGTCTTCGCCCGCTGTGTGGCCGACTACCACATCACCGACAGCATCGACGCACCCGCTCCCGAGCCTTACCCCAAAGAGAGCCTCCGGGCCGTGCTCTACGCAAAATGCTGGATTGACGCCGCCCAGTGGCACATGGAAGACATCATCCGAGACCCCGACATAGCCCCCGCCGCCGCCGTCGCCCTCAAACGACGCATCGACAAAAGCAATCAAGACCGCACCGACATGGTCGAGGAAATAGACACCCGATTCCGCACCCTCTTCGCCGACGTCCGTCCGCTGCCTGACGCCACCATCAACACCGAGAGCCCGGCATGGGCCGTCGACCGCCTCTCCATACTCGCCCTCAAGCTCTGGCACATGGATGAGCAGGCCCGTCGCACCGACGTCAGCGACGAACACCGCGCCCGCTGCAGCGCAAAACTCGACGTGTTGCGCGAACAGCAGCTCGACCTCGGAACGGCCATCGACCAGCTCCTTGCCGACATCGCCGCCGGAAAGAAGTACATGAAGGTCTACCGCCAGATGAAGCTCTATAACGACGCCGCCACCAACCCCGCGTTGTATGGCAAAAAACACTGACCGCCCGCGCAGCATCCTCATCAGCCGCTTCTCGGCCTTGGGCGACGTGGCCATGACCATCCCCGTGGTCTACAGCGTCTGCGCCGCCAACCCCGGCTGCGACTTCTACTACCTCACCCGGCCGCTGCCCGCCTCGCTCATGCTCGAAGCGCCCCCAAACCTCCATGTACTGCCTGTAGACACGGCTCTCTACAAAGGCGTCGGGGGCATGAGGCGCCTCGCCAATGAGCTGTGCCGCCGCTACCGGATAGAAGCCTTCGCCGACCTCCACAACGTGCTGCGTACGCGCCTCCTGGGCCTCTTCATGCGGCTGCGCGGCGTCAGGGTGGTACATCTGCGCAAAGGCCGCCGTGGCCGCAACCGCCTCACACGGCCGCGCCACAAGGTCATGATGCCCCTGGTGTCCATGCGCGCCCGCTACCGCGAGGTCTTCTTCCGCCTCGGGCTTGCCTACCAGGACACCTTCCGCGGCTTCTGGGCCGACCAAGAACCCGACCCGGCCCTCTACGCCGCCGCCACTGAGCCGAAGAAACCCGGCGAGACATGGATTGCCATTGCCCCCTTCGCCAAACACCGTGGCAAAATCTATCCCCCCGAGCTTATGGAGCAGGTGGTGCGACAGCTCGCCGCGCGTCCCGGCTATCGCCTCTTCCTGCTCGGCGCAGGCCGCGACGAAGCCAACACCCTGGGGCGCTGGGCTCTCGGCGCCGACAACATCACCAACATGGCCGCCCTGCGCCTCGGCCTGAAGGCTGAGATGGCCCTTATGAGTCGCTGTCAGGCCGTCATCTCCATGGACTCGGCCAATATGCACCTCGCCTCGCTGGTAGGAGCGCGCGTAGTCAGCATCTGGGGCGCCACACATCCCTTCTGCGGCTTCTTAGGCTGGCATCAGCGCAAAAAAGACGTGGTGAGCCTCGACATGGTCTGCCGCCCCTGCTCCGTCTTCGGCAACAAACCCTGCCGCCGCGCCGACTTCCACTGCATGTACGGCATCTCCCCCGCCCGCATCCTCGCCGCCCTCGACAAGGCCTGAGCTATTGCGTTTTAGCTAATTTAGCTAATTTAGCCGCTTGCAGCTAACTATAATTTTGGTGCAGGCGCAGGCTTTAGCCGCGAATACCGTCAGGCGCAGGCTTTAGCCGCGAATATATCCGTCTCAAAAAAAATTATTACCTTTGCCCCAAATTTCACACTTATGGCACTCAAATGCGGCATCGTAGGCCTCCCAAACGTAGGCAAATCAACACTCTTCAACTGCCTTAGCAACGCCAAGGCACAGTCGGCCAACTTCCCCTTCTGCACCATCGAACCCAACGTAGGCATCATCCCCGTGCCCGATGACCGCATACAGGCCCTCGTGGACATCTGCAAACCCCGCTCCGTGGTGCCCGCAACCGTCGAAATCGCCGACATCGCCGGCCTCGTAAAAGGCGCCAGCAAAGGCGAAGGCCTCGGCAACAAATTCCTCGCAAACATCCGCGAGACCGACGCCATCCTCCACGTCGTCCGCTGCTTCGACGACGATAACATCGTCCACGTCGACGGTAGCGTAGACCCCGTCCGCGACATCGAAGTCATCAACACCGAGCTGCAGCTCAAAGACCTCGAGACCGTGGAGGCACGACTCGTAAAAACCGAAAAAGCCGCCAAGTCAGGCGCCGACAAAGCCGCCAAAGCCCTGCTGCCCGTGCTGCAGAAGGTGCGCGAGGCCCTGTTGCAGGGTCAGAACGCCCGCTCCGTGCAGGTCGACGGCGACGAAGAAGAACGAATGCTGCGCGAGCTCATGCTCCTCACCGCCAAACCCGTGCTTTACGTCTGCAACGTTGACGAAGCCTCCGCCGCCACCGGCAACGAATACAGCCGTCGCGTGGAAGCCCTCGCCGCCGCTGAAGACGCCGCCACCCTCGTAGTGGCTGCCGGCGCCGAAGCCGACATCGCCGAGCTGGAGACCCCCGAAGAGCGCGCCGAGTTCCTCGAAGAGCTGGGCCTGGAGCAGAGCGGCGTTACGCGCCTCATACGCGCCGCCTACAGCCTCCTCGGCCTCCGCACATACTTCACCGCCGGTCCCGACGAAGTGCGCGCCTGGACCTTCCGCCAAGGCACCAAAGCACCCCAGGCTGCCGGCATCATCCACACCGACTTCGAGAAAGGCTTTATCCGCGCAAACGTCATCAAATACGACGATTACATCACCCTCGGCTCCGAATCTGCCGTTCGCGACGCCGGCCGCCTCAGCGTTGAGGGCAAAGACTACGTCGTCCAAGACGGCGACATCATGCACTTCCTCTTCAACGTGTAAGCCACCCCGTCTGCGCTCGCTTGGTAGCTAATTTAGCTAAGGTAGCTGTGTAGCTAAGGTAGCCGCCGCCTCGCCGCCGCCTGCTCGCCTTTACCCGCTTGCAGCTTGCCATAATTTTGGTGCCGGCGCAGGCTTTAGCCTGCGAATCCGTCAGGCGCAGGCTTCAGCCGCGAATCCGTCAGGCGCAGGCTTCAGCCGCGAATATCCCTCGCAGGGCAGCCGCTCTTACCCGCTTGCCCGCCGCTGCCAACGTGCGCCCCCCTTAAGCTCCTTAAGCTCCTTAAACTCCTTAAGCTCCTTACTCGCGTCCCTCGCGCCCCTCGCGCAAAGCCGCGCCAATGTTAAAAAACCTTAAAAAATTTAAGATTCTTCCCTTTAGCTATTGCAATTTTTCCAAAAGGTGCTTATCTTTGCCTCACAGTCTTATCACAGTAAGTTTAGTAGCGTAAGCCTTTTCGTTGCCATTCCCCCGTGTAAGTCTAAATTGTCAAACTATTGCCGTGGCGTGTAACAGCGTCCCTCCATACATAATAACCCCAAGCATTGAGCACATCTTTGCAGCCGCACACCCTGTCGGCAAACACTCAACGTATACCCGTTTCGCCCCTTTTTAACCCCAAAAAGAGGCGAAGCAAAACCCGTGTCTGAACGCATAGTGACCTAACACCTAAATAAACTTTTCCCTTTGGTCGGGAACAACAAGAACAAAGCAACTTTTTATTGTCTATAAAATCAAACACCAAAACACTATTTCTTCAAGCCTCATACGGCTTTGAAAATGCCAACAACAAATAATCTATTTCATTACTTTACAGTTAGATTATGCGATACCCTTCGCCGTGAGGCGCGGGGTGTCATTTTTTTAGTTACCTTTGCACCATGCTCAAGAAAGACATCACCGAACTCACACGCATCAGCCTGGCCGACTATCGCCTTCTCCCCAAGCTGCCCGTCTGCCTCATCGCCGACAACATCCGCAGCGCCCACAACATCGGCGCCCTGTTGCGCACCGCCGACGCCTTCGGCATCGCAGCCCTTCATCTCTGCGGCATCACACCCCTGCCCCCGCATCCCGACATCCACAAAACAGCCCTCGGCGCCGAAAACTCCGTGGAATGGCACCACTGGCCCACCACCCTCGAGGCCATCGACGCCCTCCGCGCCGACGGCTGGACAATCTGCGCCCTCGAACAGGCCCACACCTCCATACCCCTGCAGCTCTACTCCCCCGAAGCAGGGCAGAAAATCGCCGTCATTGCCGGCAACGAAGTCGACGGCGTCAGCGAAGAAGCTCTGCAGCGCGCCGACCACATCCTGGAAATACCCCAGAAAGGCACCAAACACTCCCTCAACGTCTCCGTGTCAGCCTCCATAGCCCTCTATCAGTTGGCAGTCATCTCGCCCCTCATTCACAAAAATTAACCCCGCCCGGGAGGCCTTTTCAGCGGCATAAGCGTTAGAATAAATATGAAAACACTTATGTCAATCACGGCTGTGATAGCCGCCACCCTGGGCTTCCTCCTCTCTCAGCCCGCCGCCCTGCAGCAGCAAGCCGAGCCCGAGCCCGAAACAGACCATTTTGAAACAGCCATAAAAATCATCAAGAAATACGAAGGCATGAGCACCCCGGCCCATTATCCGTTTGTGGGCCACGGACACCTCGTGCTCCCCGGCGAGAAGTTCCCGCGCCACCGCAGCCTCACCGTCGCCGAAGCCGACCGACTCCTCCGCGCAGACCTCCGCAAACTCATACGCATGTTCAACGCTTACGGCAAAGACTCCATCCTGCTCGGCGTGTTGGCCTACAACATCGGACCGGGCAACGTGCGCCGCTCCGCCGTACTCAAGAAAATTGCCGCCGGAAACCGCGACATACGGCAGAATTACCTGCGCCACACGCGCTATAAAGGCAAAGTGCTGCCGAGCCTGCAGCGCCGCCGTACCGAAGAATTCAACACCCTCTACATCCCCGACACCCTCTCATGAACACCTCCTCCGATAAACCTCAGCCCGCTGCCATTTCTGAAAAGCAACCCGAAATTCAGCCCTCGTTTCAGCCCGAAAGCAACCCCGCTGCCAAGCCCGACAATTTGCCTGAAAACAGGTCTGAAAACAAGTCTGAAAATGGGTTTGAAAACAGGCCTGAGCGCCGCCGCCCTGCTACCAAGCCCGAGAATTTGCCCGAAAACAGGCCTGAGAATGGGTTTGAGAATGGGTTTGAAAACAGGCCTGAGCGCCGCCGTCGCCGTGTGGCGCTCATCCTCGTGGCTCTTTTCCTGGTTTTGAGCCTCTGCGCACTACTTCTATTTCTGTTTCTGCGTCCCGCAGACCCGCGCAAGCCCTTTCCCCTGACCATCGACTACCCCCTGGAGCGCCCATACCCGCTCCCCGCCATCGTCACCCCCGAGCAGATGGCCGATTACTACCCCCTAATCCTCGACGACTCGC
>UMDL01032361.1_pt1 | contig 12366 bp, 7 predicted proteins | sample 1964481 | NCBI WGS metagenome assembly UMDL01 (sample SAMEA4835993, study PRJEB28245) | human gut metagenome | biome: gut microbiome; material: fecal sample | place: Denmark | collected 2008 | reverse complement strand
AAGCATATCTACTTTGTTGCTGAGACGAAAGGCTCCATGTCTTCTATGCAGCTCCGGCTCATTGAAGAATCAAAGATTCACTGTGCCAGAGAGCATTTCAAAGCAATCAGCAACGGAAATGTTGTGTATGACGTAGTGGACAGCTACCAAGCTTTAATGGACAAAGTCATGCGCTGACAAATAGCGTACAGCATTCGTGCAGAAATGCCAATCATACAGGAGGACACATCATGAATCGAACCATCACGATCAAAGGTATCGGAAAGCTGAGCCTGAAGCCAGATCAAACGGTTGTGTCGCCGACGCTGAAAACCGTCCGTGCGGACTATGACAAGGCCATGGATGAGGCAGCGAAGCATCTGGAACAGCTGCGCAGTGCCATTGCGGAAATCGGCTTTACCAAGGATGATCTGAAAACCACCAGCTTTGATGTGGGAACGGAGTACGAGAACGAGCGTGACAAAAACGGGAATTACAAGCAGATTTTTGTTGGTTACCGGGTCACCCATGGACTGAAGCTGGAGTTTGATTTCGATTCCCAGCGGCTGTCCAAGGTGCTGGGAGCGATCGCAGTCTGCATTGCCGAGCCGGAGCTGAATGTGCAGTTCACGGTGAAGGATAAGGAAGCAGTCGATGCCGCCCTGCTGCAGAGCGCCTGCGCCAACGCAAAGGCAAAGGCCGAAATTCTGACCAAGGCCTCCGGCGTGACGCTGGGCGAACTGGTTTCCATCGACTATAACTGGAGCGAGCTGCATCTGTACTCTCTCACCCACTACGAGATGGATCCGCCCTGTATGGCGAGAGCCAGCGCCGCTCCGACTGCTATGGACATCGAGCCGGATGACATTGACGTCAGCGACAGCGTCACCTTCGTGTGGGAAATTCGATAAGTTTCTTTACCATAGAGCGTATCCCAATTCGAGTAAATCTTCTGCCGCAGCGGCAGCATCAAAGGGGCAATGTGTTTATGGCGAAATCCGTTACCTTTATCGACACGGAAGTCGGTGTCGATGACCACAAAATCCATGATATTGGTGCGATTCGACAGGACCGCGCCAGCTTTCATGCTGCCAATATTCGTGAATTTGCAGCTTTTGTGGAGGGAACGGAGTACATTTGCGGACATAACATTCTCCATCACGACCTGAAATATCTTCAGAATGCACTGGGCTATGAACTACCTGCTATCAAGATCGACACGTTGTATCTATCTCCGCTTTTATTTCCCAAACGCCCCTATCACGCTCTGCTGAAAGACGATAAGCTGCAGAGCGATCAGTTGAACGATCCGGTCAATGACTGCAAAAAGGCAGCTACACTTTTCTACGACGAGGTTAATGCCTTCTTTGAGCTGCCGTCGAAGGTGAAGCAGATTTTTTGCTGCCTGCTGTATGATCACCCGGAGTTTCACGGCTTTTTCCGCTATGTTAACTTTCGGCCGTACCACGTCAATGTGCCCGAACTGATCCGTGCGGAGTACGAAGGACAGATCTGCTCCAATGCGGAGCTTCTCCCACTGATTCGTCACTATCCGGTGGAATTGGCTTATGCTCTGGCCTTGGTTGGGGCCAAGGATGAGCACTCCATCACACCTCCGTGGCTGATGAGAAATTATCCCAAGATCGAAAATGTAATCAAATATCTGCGCGGGACACCCTGTGCAGATGGATGCGCCTATTGCCGCGAGGCACTGAATATTCACCGGGAACTCAAGCGGATTTTCGGATACGACAGCTTCCGCACCTATAACGGGGAACCATTGCAGGAAAAAGCCGCACAGGCTGCCGTCGATGGCAAGTCGGTGCTGGCAGTGTTCCCCACAGGCGGCGGAAAATCCATTACCTTTCAGCTTCCGGCACTTATGGCAGGCAGAGCTGTGCATGGGCTGACTGTTGTAATCTCTCCGCTGCAATCCTTGATGAAGGATCAGGTGGACAACCTGAACAGCATCGGAATCACCGAAGCAGTGACCGTCAACGGTCTGCTGGACCCGATTGAGAGGGCAAACGCTCTGGAGCGGGTCGCAAACGGATCGGCTTCTCTTCTCTACATTTCTCCGGAACAGCTGCGCTCCAAAACCATCGAAAAACTTTTGCTGTCCCGGAATGTAGCCCGCTTTGTCATTGACGAGGCCCACTGCTTTTCTGCCTGGGGGCAGGACTTCCGCGTGGACTATCTGTACATCGGTGATTTCATCCGGGAGCTGCAGCGGCAAAAAACAGATAAGAAGCCCATCCCCGTTTCCTGTTTTACGGCAACGGCAAAGCAAAAGGTTATCAGCGATATCTGTGACTATTTCAAGCGCAAGCTGGATCTGAGTCTTGAGATCTTTGCATCCTCTGCCACTCGGGAAAACCTTCATTATACGGTTCTGTACAAAGAGACAGACGAGGAGAAATATGCAGCGCTCCGTGATCTGATCGCGCAAAAGGACTGTCCTACTATCGTCTAAGTATCCCGTACCAAGCGAACCCGGGAGCTTGCGGAAAAGCTGACCGGAGATGGTTTTCCGGCCAGACCGTTTAACGGGAAAATGGATCCCAATGATAAAATCGCCAATCAGGAGGCGTTTATCCGTAACGAGATACAGGTCATCGTGGCGACATCCGCTTTTGGCATGGGCGTGGACAAAAAAGATGTCAAGTTAGTTATCCACTATGACATCTCCAGCTCTTTGGAGGATTATGTGCAGGAGGCCGGACGCGCTGGGCGGGATCCGTCTATGGAGGCAGAATGCTATGTGCTGTATAACGACAGCGACTTAGATAAGCACTTTATTCTGCTCAACCAGACAAAGCTGAGTATCAGCGAGATCCAGCAGGTCTGGAAGGCTATCAAAGACCTCACCAAGCTTCGACCAAGCGTTTGCTGCTCTCCACTGGAGATTGCACGGCAAGCAGGGTGGGATGACTCTGTGAACGAAATTGAAACCCGCGTTAAAACAGCCATCGCAGCGCTGGAAAGTGCAGGATATATCAAGCGCGGAAGGAATATGCCGCACGTCTATGCCACCAGCATTCTGGCAAAGGATATGCAGGAAGCATCTTTTCGTATCGACCACTCAGTCCTGTTCTCCGATCAGCAGCGAACAAATGCGAAGCGCATCATCAAATCTCTGATCTCCAGTCGCAGTATCGCCAAAGCGGGAAATGATGATGCCGAGTCCCGAGTCGACTATCTGGCCGATATACTCGGCATGTCAAAGGAAGAGGTCATCAACTGCGTAAATCTGATGCGGCAGGATGGACTACTTGCCGACTCCATGGATATGTCAGCCTATATACAGGCAACAGATACGGAAAACAAATCCGCCCTGGTGTTGGATCGTTTTTCCAAACTGGAACAGTTTCTCCTGCGCCAATTGGCGGAGGAGGGAATCGAAATAAGCCTCAAGGAGTTGAATGAACGCGCACTGGCAGAGGGCATCACCACTTCCAGCGCGAAGAATTTGCGCACGCTCCTCTATTTTCTTACCATCAAAAGCTATGTGCGCAAGTCGGAATCCGGTTTTTCACAGACTATGCGGATCATTCCGACCATGGGTACTTCTAAACTTTTGGAAAAGTTCCACATCCGGACAGAGTTGTGCCGCTTTATTCTGGGGGTGCTTTATCAAAAGGCTGATCAGGTGAATGCCACCCAGAGGGGCGAGAAACCGGTTCAATTCTCTCTTGTAGGACTTCACAATGCGTATCAGGCATCCCCTAACCTGCTTCAACGACAGGAGGTATCTTTGTCGGATGTAGAAGATGCCCTACTTTATCTTTCGAAAATCGGCGCACTCAAACTGGAGGGCGGTTTTCTTGTCCTATATAACGGTATGGAGATCAAGCGTCTGGTCACGGATAATCGAATCAAATACAAGGTAGATGACTATCGCTTCCTGGATGAGTTCTACAAACAGAAGATCAGGCAGATCCACATTGTGGGCGAATACGCAAACCTCATGGTCCGTGACTACAATGCCGCGCTGCAGTTCGTGCAGGACTATTTCCAGATGGATTTCCGAAAATTCATCTCGCAATACTTCAAGGGAGAGCGCATTCGGGAGATCGACCGGAATATCACGCCGCAAAAGTACAGTCAGCTGTTCGGCGAGCTTTCGGATATTCAGTCACAAATTATTCGGGATGCGGATTCAAAGTACATCGTTGTTGCCGCTGGTCCGGGCAGCGGCAAAACCAGAGTTCTGGTGCATAAGCTGGCGGCGCTGCTGCTTCTGGAGGATGTCAAGCACGAGCAGCTGCTAATGCTGACATTTTCCCGCGCTGCTGCGACAGAGTTCAAAAAGCGCCTGGTGGCGCTGATCGGCAATGCAGCAAATTTTGTCGAAATCAAGACCTTCCATTCCTACTGCTTTGACCTGCTGGGGAAAATCGGCAGTCTGGAGGGTGTCGACGATGTGGTGAGGAATGCCGCAGAACTGATCCAAAACGGAGAAGTGGAGCAGGGAAAGATTACAAAGAGCGTTCTGGTCATTGACGAGGCGCAGGATATGGATGACAACGAGTTTAATCTTGTCTGTGCACTGATGCAGAATAATGAGGATATGCGCGTGATTGCCGTCGGGGATGACGACCAGAACATATATGAGTTCCGCGGCTCGGATTCCGGACATCTGCGCACACTCATTGAAAAGTACGGTGCGGCAAGGTATGAGATGACCGAGAACTATCGGAGTTGCCCGCCCATTGTTACACTAAGCAATGCCTTTGCCGCAACCATACAAAACCGCATGAAGACCGCCCCCATCGAGGCAATCCGCAGCGACAGCGGTACCGTGCGGATCACGCACCACGCAGGGAAAAATATGGAGGAAGCCGTCGTTCAGGAACTGCTGGCCACCCGCGGAGCCGCGCGATGCTGTGTGCTGACCAATACCAACGATGAAGCACTCCGCCTGTTGGGACTGCTTTTGCAAAATGGTGTCCGGGCAAAGCTGATTCAGTCATTGGGTGGGTTCCGGCTTTATAATCTGGCAGAGATCCGATTTTTCCTGAAAAAGATTGACCAATCCCTGAAGTCGCCGGTCATTTCCAACGACCTTTGGAATGCCGCAAAAAAGCAACTCTTTGCTGCCTTTGCCGGAAGCACATGCCTGGAAATCTGCGGCAATCTGATACAGGATTTTGAAACGACAAATCCGACAAAATACCGCACCGATCTTGAGGAATTCATCCGTGAATCCAATTATGAGGACTTTTACCGGGATGACTGCGAAACGGTATATGTGTCTACAATCCATAAGGCCAAGGGCCGGGAGTTCGACAATGTGTATATGATGCTGGCCGGAAATACAGCGTCAACAGATGAAGAACGGCGAAAGCTGTATGTGGGGATGACCCGGGCAAAGAACGCTTTGTATATCCACTGCGACACGGATTTATTTTCTGCCTGCAACCTCCCTGGGATAGAGCACACAGAGGATGCAAGGCAATACGAGGAGCCAAAATCGCTTACGCTGCAGCTGACGCATCGGGATGTGGTCCTCGATTTCTTCAAGGATAAAAAGGAGATACTGCTAAAGCTCCGCAGCGGCATGGCGCTTTCTGTGGAGCACGATTATCTCCTTGCAGAGCTGAATGGCAGAACTGTCCAAATAGCAAAGCTGTCCAAGGCTTGCCGGGAGCGGCTGGACCGTCTGCGGTCAAACGGATACACGCCGTGCTCGGCCGAAGTTCGCTTTGTTGTGGCGTGGAAAAAGGAAGATGCCGATGAAGAGATCCCGGTGATCCTATCCGACGTCCATCTGCAAAAGAGCACCGCTGCGCAATAAGTGCCGCGGCATTTCAAAAGGAGGCAATATGAAAGCCCTGACTTACATAGAACACAACCATTTTGCCCTGCTGGAGAAGCCGGAGCCGGAGATCATCGATCCCCGGGATGCCATCGTGCGGGTGACGCTGGGCTCCATCTGCACCAGTGATCTGCACATCAAGCATGGCTCGGTGCCCCGTGCCGTGCCGGGCATTACCGTCGGCCACGAGATGGTGGGCGTGGTGGAGTCCGTCGGTGCAGCGGTGAAAACCGTGCGTCCCGGCGACCGGGTGACGGTGAACGTGGAGACCTTCTGCGGCGAATGCTACTTCTGCCAGCACGGTTGGGTGAACAACTGCACCGACCCCGACGGCGGCTGGGCTTTGGGCTGCCGCATCGACGGCGGGCAGGCGGAGCTTGTCCGGGTGCCCTATGCCGATCAGGGACTCAATAAGATTCCCGACAGCGTCACCGATGAGCAGGCGCTGTTTGTGGGCGATATTCTTGCCACCGGCTTCTGGGCGGCAAAAATTTCGGAGATCAAAAGCGAAGACACTGTTCTAATCATCGGCGCAGGCCCCACAGGCATCTGCACGCTGCTGTGTGCGGCACTGAAAGACCCCAAGCGCATCATCGTCTGCGAGAAGGACCCGGCACGACTTACCTTTGTCCGGGAGCACTATCCGAAAGTGCTGACCTGCACCCCGGAGGAATGCGAGGACTTTGTACGCACAAACAGCGACCACGGCGGCGCAGATGTAGTGCTGGAGGTGGCAGGCGGCAAGGATACCTTCCGGCTTGCATGGCGCTGCGCCCGCCCCAACGCTATTGTGACGGTGGTGGCGCTCTACGACGAGGCACAGACGCTGCCGCTGCCGGAGATGTACGGCAAGAATCTGACCTTCAAGACCGGCGGCGTGGATGGCTGTGACTGCGCAGAAATTCTGCGCCTGATCGAGCAGGGCAAGCTGGACACCACGCCGCTTATTACCCACCGCTTCCCGCTAAGCGAGATTGAGGAAGCCTACCGCATCTTTGAAAACCGTCTGGACGGCGTCATCAAGGTGGCCATTACGGCGGACTGAAGCAGGAGAAAGCCATGTTATCCATGAGACCAGACCCGGAGATTCGGGTACAAAAAGTCACCATTCCCGCAGGCCGACGCCGGATTCCGGCGCTGGTGCTGTCGCCGAATGAGGCTCCGGTGCTGGCTACCGGCGTGCTGTGGATTCACGGCGGCGGGTACATTCTCGGCATGAAGGAAATGGCGCATATGTCCCGGGCGGTCGATTTGGTGAAAAAGTTCGGGGCAGTGGTGGTGTCGCCGGGGTATCGGCTGGCTTTTGCTGCGCCCTACCCGGCGGCGCTGGACAACTGCTATGCGGCGCTGGTGTACATGAAGGCCCGCGCCGCCGAGTGGGGCGTTCGAGCCGATCAGATCATGGTAGGCGGCGAGAGTGCAGGCGGCGGTCTGTGCGCCGCCCTGTGCACCAAGGCCCGGGACACCGGTGACGTGAACGTCGCCTTCCAGATGCCTCTCTACCCCATGCTGGACGACCGGGACACGGAGACCTCCCGGGATAACCACGGCAAGGTGTGGAACACCCGGCGCAACCATTTTGGCTGGCGCTGTTATCTGCGGGGGCAGAAGCGGGACGGCCTGTCGCCCTATGCCGCTCCCGCCCGTCTGACGGGCTTTTCCGACCTTCCGTCTGCCTACACCTTTGTAGGGGACGGAGAGCCGTTCTACGCCGAAACGGTGCAGTATGTCGAGAACCTGAAGAAAAGCGGGATTCCGGCCAGCATGGACGTATACTGCTCCGATATGCACGCCTTTGACATGATGCAGCCGGACACGCCCCTCAGCCGGGAAGCCGACCGGCGATTTAACGAGCAGTTCGCCTATGCGCAGGCGCATTATTTTGCGGCGCAGGGATGACAGAACAAGAGATACCAAAACGGAAAAATTGACTTTATGGGAGGCGCAAAACCGATATGTTTTTTGCGGTCGATGAAAACGGCGTGAGAACGTATATCGATGATGCAGATGCAAATCGGAAATACTTTTGCCCTGCATGTAATGCGCAGTTAGTTCAAAAGAGAGGCAACATTGTAACGCACCATTTTGCGCATAAATCAAACGGTATCTGTGACCCATGGTATTCCGGGAAAATGTCTGCATGGCATAAGAAAATGCAGAATCTATTCCCGAGAATATGGCAAGAGGTCCTTGTGTATAATGACCTTGGCGAGTACCATATTGCAGATGTGGTATTCAAGAAGAATTCTATACCTTATGTGATTGAGTTTCAACACAGTTCTATTTCAAGCACAGATTTTATTTCCCATACAGGCTTTTATATGAGTCAAGGTTACAGAGTGATATGGATATTTGATTTCTGCAACGTATATCCATCCAAGCAACTGTACTATATTAAAGAGGATGACTCAAATGAAATTCATGTTTTCTGGCCCGGAAAAGGTCGTTTAAGGTTTTTGGATCGTGTAGATATCAGTCCCTATGTTAATAATCTGTATATCTTTTTTTATGTGAGTTCTGGGAAAGGCTATAGCAAAATCGACGATTATTACGGCCACACATTATGGAACTACATTGATCCATTTAATCGAGAAACGCTTTTTATTAAATTGGATTTATACTCATTCGAGACAACGAGAGATTTTTATGCCCTTCCATACTCTGATGAAGAATTTCAACGGGTGTTAAAGAATATTGGAAAATGTCAAGAGAAAAGTATGATTGATTCCAAAACTACAAAATCGGGAAAGGATTGGGTAGAATAGCAGCTTATGAATATTCGAGAAATCCACGAAAATAAAAAGCAATTCCTCTCGCTGCTGCTATTGGCGGACGAGCAGGAGAACATGATCGACCGCTATCTGGAACGAGGAACCATGTATGTGCTGGAGGACGGCGGCGTGAAAGCAGAATGCGTCGTCACTGACGAGGGCGGCGGGATTCTGGAGCTCAAGAACCTCGCCGTGGAACCGGAGGCGCAGAGAAAGGGCTACGGCAAAGCGCTGATCGACTTCCTTGTGTGCCAATATAGGGGCATCTATGATTTCTTGCAGGTGGGCACCGGCGACAGCCCGCTGACTGTGCCGTTTTATGAGAAGTGCGGCTTTGTCCGCTCGCACCGCATCCCAAATTTCTTCACAGAACACTACGACCACCCCATCTACGAAGCCGGAGTGCAGCTGGTGGACATGGTGTACTTGCGAAGAAATTTGTGAAGGTGAAGGATAACTCGGAATGAGGGATAACAGGATGGATAAAACATATCAGAATTTTTTACGGGCCGGTATCGATCTTTCTACCGTAGGCGTAGAACGCCGCACGGATAACGAACCATATTTTTGCACACCAAAGGGTGCGTCTGTATGTTTGTGTGGGCATTATCGGTGGAGCTGACGGACCAACAGTGATTATGGCAGGAGAAAAATCACAAGGTAGGCTTCATGCTGCTTGCTCGTCGCTGCACTTCGAGCCGGTTCAGGATGACGTAGAGTGGCACATAATGTTCAATATTAAGAATTTTGATGGAATGACGTTCCCCCTCATATAACAGGAACATGGCAACAACTTTCCGCCTGCCACACCAACTGAAAAACAATCGTAAACCACCCGAACCAATCAAGGAGTAACACCATGGATATCGACGCCAAATTGAGACCGCTGTATCTTCTGCAGATCTTGCAGGAGCGCACGGATGAGGACAACTATCTGACCACCGCCCAGTTGGCCAGCATTCTGAAGCAGCGCTACGGCATGGAGCCCCACCGGACCACCATCAAGGGCGACATCGAGGTGCTGCAGCAAGCCGGGTTCGGCATCGATGAGCGGCGCTCTACCCAGAACCAGTATCGCTACCTGGAGCGTGAATTCGAGATCGCCGAGCTGAAGACCATGATCGACGCCATTGCCTCCTCCAAATTCATCCCCGAAGAAAAAAGCGATGCCCTCATCAAAAAGGTCACCGCTCTGGCCGGTATTTATAAGGCTCGGGATCTGAAGCGCAATGTGGTGGTGGACGGCCGGGGAAAGCTGGAAAATAAGCAGATCTTCTACATCATCGACACCATCAACGAAGCCATCAACCAGCATAAGAAGATTCGGTTCCGGAAGATCGAATACAACGTGAAGAAGGAGCGTGTGCTCCATCACGGCGGAGAGAAATACACCTTCAGCCCCTACTCCCTGGTCTGGGACGGCGACAACTACTATGTGGTGGGTTATTCGGACAAGTACGAGAACATCGGCAGCCACCGGGTGGACCGCATTGCGGAGCAGCCGGAGATTCTCGACGAGCCTGTGGTGCCGCCGAAGGCCGGTTTTTCCGTCGAAAAGTATGTAAAAACCACCTTCCGGATGTACAATGCTCCCCGCAAAGAGGTGGAGCTGCTCTGCGACAACGGCGTAATGGATGCGATTATCGACCAGTTCGGGCCGGACGTGCACACCTACGCCGGAGATCTGCAGAATTTCCGGGTCATTGAGGAAGTTGCCGTCGGCAAGGTGTTCTTCAACTGGATCTTTGGCTTCGAGGGCAAGGTGCGCATCAAAGCTCCGGCGGACGTAAAAGAGCAGTACCGGCAGATGGTGGAGAATGCGGCGAAGGTGTTATAACTCGCAGGAGGATTCCCATGATAGAAGAAAAAACCAGGCCCCGCTGCCGGTGGTGCAACCTGGCCAACCCCCTCTACGTCCGCTATCACGATGAGGAGTGGGGTGTGCCGTGCCACGATGACCACGCCCTGTATGAGCTGCTGATTCTGGAATCCTTTCAGGCGGGGCTGAGCTGGGAGACGGTGCTGAACAAGCGGCAGCGATTCCGGAAGGTCTATGACGGTTTTGACTTGGACAAGGTCTGCGCCTACGGCGAGGAAAAGATCGCCCAACTGCTCTCTGACGAGGGCATCATCCGCAACCGGCTGAAAATCCGAGCCAGCATCAAAAACAGCCGCATCTTCCGGGACATTCAGGAAGAATACGGCAGTTTTGACTCCTATATTTGGGGCTGGACAGGCGGGAAAATTATCCACGAAAATGACCCCGCCGTTACCACCAGCCCGCTGTCCGATGCCGTTTCCAAGGACCTGAAAAAGCGGGGTATGACATTCGTGGGCTCCACCATCATCTACGCCTATTTGCAGGCCATCGGCGTCATCAACGCCCACAGTGACGACTGCTGGCTGCATACGGATCCGGTGTAAACGGAATCATCCATCATATTACCTAGTAGTTAAGCAATAGTGTATTGTTAAAATATCAAAGGCTAAACAGTTCGAAGAAAATAATTATACCCCATTATACCCTTGATTTCGAGGGTATAATGGGGTATAATTCTGCATAGAATAGTATCCCACAGGAGGTGCGCTATGGACTTATCCGAAATGCAAACCCGTGCGGCAGAGTTGGAACAGCAGATTTCTGCTTTGCCCGCTGGCTCTGTCACGAAGAAAACCGTCAATGGTAAGGAGTATTTCTACCACCGTTGGACGGAGAACAAGAAGCGGCGGGAGAAGTATATTCCCGCTGACGAATTGGAGAATTTCCGCGCCCAAATCGAGCGGCGGAAGGAGCTGGAGCAGGAACTGAAGGCGCTGAAAAAGCAGCTGCCCAAGGCGAAATCTGCGAACCCTTCCGCGTTTACCACCAATGTCCGCACCGGCGAGGCACTGCGTTCCTTCGCGGCGTCTGTTCGCGGCTATCGCAGGCGCGAGTGCTTCCGGCAGCTGCACGACTTTGTCTACGGCGAGCCGCAGGACAAGGTGTTCATCCTCTACGGCCTGCGCCGGACGGGAAAGACCACCATGATCCGCCAGATTTTTGCGGAGATGAGCGACACGGAGCTTGCCAAGGCAGCGTTCATTCAGATCACCGCAAAAGACACACTGGCAGACGTGAACCGCGACCTCAAGGCATTGGAAGTGCAGGGCTTCCGCTATGTGTTCCTCGACGAAGTGACGCTGATGGAGGATTTCATCGAGGGCGCGGCGCTGTTTTCTGATGTGTTCGCAGCCTGCGGTATGAAGATCGTGCTCTCCGGCACGGACTCGCTGGGCTTTCTCTTTACCGAGGACGAGCAGCTCTATGACCGCTGCGTTCTGCTGCACACCACATTCATCCCTTACCGCGAGTTTGAATCTGTCCTCGGCATCCATGGCATCGACGAGTATATCCGCTACGGCGGCACCATGAGTCTCGGCGGCGTCCACTACAACGAGACCTCCACCTTTGCCAGCAAGGAAAGCACCGACGAATATGTGGACACCGCCATTGCCCGCAACATCCAGCACTCCCTGCGCTGCTATCAGTACGAGGGTCATTTCCGCCATCTGCGGGATTTATACGAGAAGGGCGAGCTGACCAGCGCCATCAACCGGGTCGTGGAGGACATCAACCACCGCTTCACGCTGGAGGTGCTGTCGCAGGATTGGAAGTCCCACGACCTTGGCATTTCCGCCAGCAATCTGCGCCGGGATTGGAAGAACCCGACGGACATCCTCGACCGCATCGACCTTGCACTTGTCACCGACACCCTGCGGAAGCTGCTGGAGATCCGCAACAGGGCAGAGCAGACCGTA
>UMDL01026402.1_pt1 | contig 12444 bp, 11 predicted proteins | sample 1964481 | NCBI WGS metagenome assembly UMDL01 (sample SAMEA4835993, study PRJEB28245) | human gut metagenome | biome: gut microbiome; material: fecal sample | place: Denmark | collected 2008 | reverse complement strand
GGCGGCAATGGCCATCTGTCAAACAGACTGTGTGCGCAAAGTCTTGCTGCCAATGCCACGGGCAGGCTCAATCATGTGTGGCTGTGCCATTTAAGCGAGGAGAACAATCATCCGGAACTAGCCCGCAAGACCGTTGAAATGGGATTGGCAGGCTCTGGTAATCCTGATTTGGCACAGCTAAAGGTAGATGTATTGAAAAGAAACAGCCCAAGTGGGGCATATATACTTAAATGATTAAATTGGATTGAAATGAAAAAGTTGTTTATTAAGGGTGCATTGTTATGCACCGCATTGTTTTTCACGGTTCAGGCCGACGCTCAGATCAGTTTGGGTAATATCCTGAAAAATGTAGTGTCTGGTGGCTCATCAGAAAAGACAACCACTGAGACAACATCTTCTGACAATTCAGGCGTTGGCGGCTTGTTATCGTCGCTTACGAGTATTTTCTCATCAAGCAAGGTGGCTACAGAGGATAAAATCATAGGCACATGGGTTTATGAAGAGCCGGCAGTTGTGCTGTCGAGCGATGACATGCTGAAGAACATAGGCGGAAAGGTGGCTTCTTCAGCTGTAGAAACTCAGCTGAAGAGCAAGCTGGAAGGCTATGGCTTTAAAAAAGGCAGCGTGACCATGACTTTTGACAAGTCGGGAAACTTCACCCAGACGCTTATGGGAAAGAAAGTTACCGGTACATACACCATTGAGGATAAGAACATTGTGCTGAAGTACGGCGGCAAGATTTCACAGATAGTAGGAACAACACAGCTTGACGGCGACAATCTTCTTATCGTTATGAATGCGTCAAAGCTCCTTGAGTATGTAAACGTACTTGGTTCTGTGTCACAGAATTCAACACTTAAGACAGCAGCTTCGCTTATAGGCGGAATGGATGGTCTTGAGTGCGGACTGAAGCTGGTTAAGCAGTAAATTTCAGCTCTAAGAGGTGATGCCGGCATGGATATTGAATAAAAATAGTTAAATGTTTAGTTAATACGAGGCAAAATAACACTTATATCAGCTAAAAGCATTACCTTTGCGCCGCTATTACGAGTTGATAGCATAAATTCAAACCTAATTACAAATAAAAAATGGCAACAAAAATCAGATTACAGCGAGGTGGCCGTAAAGGTTATGCCTTCTACAGCATTGTCATCGCAGATGTAAGAGCACCACGTGATGGTAAGTTTACAGAGAAGATTGGTACATACAATCCTAACACCAATCCTGCTACGGTAGATTTGAATTTCGACCGTGCTCTCTATTGGGTTGAGACAGGCGCTCAGCCAACAGACACAGTACGCAATATCCTTAAAGGTGAGGGTGTTTATATGATGAAGCATCTTCGCGGTGGAGTAAAGAAAGGCGCTTTCGACGAGGCTGCAGCTCAGAGCAAGTTTGACGCTTGGAAAGCTAACAAGGTTAAGGGTCTTGACCAGATTCGTGAAAACGAGGCTAAGAGCAAGAAAGACGCTGCTGCTAAAGCTCTTGACGCTGAGAAGAAAGTAAATGAGGAGATAGCTAAGAAGGTAGCTGAGAAGAAGGCTGCTGCAGCTGCTGCTAAGGCTGAGGCCGAGGCTGCTGCAAATGCAGAGGCTTCTGCTGAAGAGGCACCTGCTGAGGCTTAATTTTCTTAAAAAGAGATTTTAGAATAGGGCCGGCTCATCATTTGAGCCGGCTTTTTTGTTTTCTTTCTTCTGTTATGTCTTAGGGTTGTTTTGCTTTTTTATTTTTGCTGTGCCTCCTTTTGGGGGATATGATGCTCGTGGCGTTTCTTTATCTTTGTTTTGATATAATGGTTCTTTCTGTTTAATTATGATGTCTGCTGTTTGAGTTGTTCCTGTTTTTTTTATATTGTCTCGTCTATTGTCGTTCTTTTTGTATGGAAATTTCATTGTTACGTTGTCGCTGTTTTGTAAATATAATTCTCTGTTCAGACAGAAAACTTTTTATTTTTAACGCTCTCAGAATGGCCATGCTCTCTGCAAACCAATGATTTTGAGTGAAAAATATCAAAAATAGTATATATTTGACAATATGCTGATATACAATGACTTACATTGTTTCTTGGTAAAGATAAGAAGAGTTAAAAAATATTACTATGCCGTTTGGCGGTCAGAAACGGCTCATTTAGCAAGGCAAACTCATGCTTTTATGTCTTGAATATGCATGAGTTTTAATTAAAAATGTGCCTTTTTATTGACTTTTGTGTATGCTAAATGTAAATATGTCTTAATATTTAACCTCTATGCAGATAGAAAATAAATGTCTATTAACATTATGATTTCTAGATTAAAGAAAACTCATGTCCTGATTTTTTACCGTTTTCTTCATTTTGTAAGTTGTTGCTTTCTATTGAGTTTTTCTCTCTTTATATGAAATATTATCAATGTTATAAAAGTAAAATTCTTTTACTTCTTTCTGTCTTTATGTAATTCGCATTCTTAATGAGTTTAATATGTCTTTAATCCGTATTGAGCCATGTATAATTTGTATATTCATTTATTCTGTCTGTTTATTGTTTCCAGCAGACATCTTGCTGTATGCCTTTATGGGTATTGCCTGCTGAGTCGGTAAAATATCTACAGCAATTTGCCAATATAAAAATACAGCAGTTTGTCTTAATCCTTATAACTCCTTGAGGCATATACGGAGGTTTCTGTATTTTTGTCAAAATATGATGTTTCATGTTTATGCCGATGGCACGATTTTTGGTGATGAATTTATACGTGCGTTCTGGCCATAAAAGATATTGTTGGGCTTATTCGGCTTGTGCCAATATTCTGACATAATGCCGCGATGTGCTTTTAAGTGCTACAAAATATATTGGGCGGATTGTGCCGTATGGACATTCCGTCATGCTGTGGCTAAGTAAATAATTACAGATTAATCAGTAGAATATGTTTAAGCAAAGTGTCAATAAAATATTGTTTTTTGTAGTATTGTTTCTAGCGTGTTTGTCATCAGTAAGTGCAGAGGCTGCATCATCAGATCCTTTGTGGCTGTCGTCATGGCGTGCAGGCACGGTCGTGTCTGATTCAGATGTCAAGTCGGTAGGCATATCCCGATGCTTTGTAAGCGAAGATATTAGTGACAAGGTGTTCAAACGCATGTGGCTCAAGTCGTGGAAACGCAACTGCACGATGAAGCGCAGCCAGCTGTGCTATCTGAAGATGCTGCACCGTAATGCCAAGGGGCAGACACAGCTTGGCGAGATGGTTGTAAACAGGGCTATAGCCGGTAAGGTGTTGAGAATTTTTAGAAAACTTTATGATTCAGGTTACCGTATTGAACGTATGGTGCTCATCGACGATTATGACGCAGACGATCAGGCCTCGATGCGTGCCAACAACACTTCGTGCTTTAATTTCAGGTTTATGACAGGTTCAAGGACACGGGTTTCAAAGCATGGTCAGGGACTGGCAATAGACATTAATGCGCTTTATAATCCTTATGTCCGCAAGAACAGCAACGGCACATGGACTATTGAGCCGAAAGAAGGGCGCCCTTATGCCTTCAACCGCGATAAGCGTAAGGATATTCCTTATAAGATAGACCGTAATGATCTGGTATACAAGCTGTTTATCGAGGCTGGATTTACATGGGGTGGGGCATGGCGCCGCTCTAAAGATTATCAGCATTTCGAGATCAGCCTTTAGCGTTTTGGCATTTTTAGCAATTGCTGAAATTGCAGATGGTTTCAGCTTTTATGTCTTTTCTTTTTTTGCAGGCATTTTATAATGTTTGCATAGATATGGCTTTTTGAATGAGTTTGTCAATGTAATTCTCAAAGAAAAATATTTTATCTTTTCATTGTGGGGTGTTCGTTTTCTTTGTATTTTTGCTGTCTGATGATCGAATGTCATTAGAATGACGCCCCGGTGATTTGTCGTATGTTTGCAAGTGAACAGGACGTTTTCTAAGTGGGGCTTGTCCGTTTGTTTATGCATGGCAGTATTTGTTGCTGTTTGTTGAAACATTTAAAGTAGTTTTTTTATTGAATATTTTGCGTATAGCGCGTGATGATTAATGTATTAAAATCGTTGTTTGTATGGCTGTGCTTTATTCCGGCAGCCATTCTCAATGGCGGGTTTCGTCAACACGTACTTTCTGAATATATGGGCAATGCTTGTGCAATGGCGTTAAGCGGTGTATTGCTGAGTCTGTTTATATTGCTCATATCATGTTTTCTGTTGCCGCGTGTGGTAAAATTAAGCAGAAAAGGATGTTTGATAATAGGTGGATTATGGATGATTCTGACTGTAGTATTTGAAGTTGTCTTCAGCATGTCTGCAGGTCTTTCGTTCAGCGATATGCTTGTTGCATACAATCCTATGACTGGCAATCTGTGGCTGTTGGTGGTTCTGACAACATTTTTTGCTCCGTTATTTGTATATAAAATAAGACGTATCCAACAATATGGTGTTTATTAATAACTGAAGATACATTAAAATCTATTGATTGGAAGTCTACAATATGTGCCTGGCTTGAAATACAGCATTGGAGATTTCTAGTCAATTGTGTTTGGTGAATAGAGTATTTACATTTTGCATAAATGATTTAGTATTATATGATTGATAAGTGTTTTGAGACTGAACGTCTGATTCTCCGTCCTTGGAATGTGGATGATGCAGAGGCACTTTACAAATATGCGAGCAGTCCGCTGGTTGGGCCTGTTGCAGGGTGGCCGCCTCATACGTCTGTAGAAAACAGTTGTGATATTATACGCACTGTTCTTTCTGCTCCGGAAACGTATGCTGTTGTATTGAAAGCTACGGCGGAGCCAGTTGGAAGTGTCGGCATAATGTTTGGCAATGGAGTACATAGTGCGGATATGAATGAAGATGATGCCGAAATAGGCTATTGGATTGGTGTCCCATATTGGGGTCAAGGCCTGATACCTGAGGCTGTTAAACGTCTGCTTTGCCATAGTTTTGATGACTTAGGCGTAAAGCGGGTTTGGTGTGGATATTACGACGGAAATGTGAAGTCGCGTCGTGTTATGGAGAAGTGTGGGTTTACTTTTCATCATACAGAATGCGGAAAGATTTCACCATTGGGCGATATACGTACAGAACATTTTATGCTTATGACGTTAAGCGAGTGGAAAAATACAAGTAATAAAGAAAATGTCGCAGGATTTTGATATTAATGTATGGCTGGAGTGTTTCAGAGTTAAGCTTGTTTCACTCTTCGGCAGGCGTCTGCGCTTCTTCGGATTGCAGGGAAGTTATGGGCGTGGAGAGCAGACAGCCGGCAGTGATATAGATGTTGTTGTAGTCATTGACGGCATGAGCCGTCGTGACATATTTGCATATCGCAATATGCTTGATACGATGGACCGCAGCAGCATGATTTGTGGATTTGTTGCCGGTTCGGAGGAATTGTGTGGATGGGAGAAGTCTGATTTGCTTCAGCTCTTTCTTGAACGCAGCCTATCATTGGTTCGCTTGACAGCTTTGGTGTCTTTTTCACCAAAGAAGATATACGCAGTGCAGTAAAGATAGGGGCATGTAATATTTATCATGCTTGTCTGCACAATTTTCTTCATGCGCGGAACAAGGGCGTTCTTGCGGAACTTTTTAAGTCGGCCAGGTTTACAGTTCGCATGAAACATTATTATGATACAGGCGACTATGTCGCTTCATTCAGCAGGTTGAAAGATGTTGTTCCTGATGAAGACAGGCAGATTTTGCTCTGTGCTGCTTCTGTGACTGACGGGTGCAACAGTGATTGCTTTGACGGGTATAGTCTGATGCTTGCAGACTGGGCCGGCGATATAATCCGGACAATGCATTAGATGTATAGAGTATTTAGATAAAAAGAAGCATTCGGAAAAAGGCGGTAGACATCATGGTATGGCATTAAGCATTTACCAGCGACTGATGTTGACACCTTTTCCCGAATGCTTCTTTCGTCGTTTTTTTTGGCCTATTTGTCAGGCTCTCTTCATCTTAGCTCTACAGTTCGTTTTTGTATATTTCAGTCAAGGCGTCCTGATATTGGCGCTCAATGTCCATATACGTAATCATGTTTTTGTAGATGTTGTCGGCTTCCACGTAATACTCTGTTACGGAAATTTCTCCGTTTTCAACCGCAGTGCGCAGCAATTTCAGTGTCTGTCGCATCAAAGGCACGTCGTATGCATCGGCCGAAGCTTTCAGCTGCTTCATCTGGTTTATCATAGTGCGTGCCGAGTTCTCGGCGTTAATACGTGCATTTGCATGTTGCATTACGGCTTCTGTCTGTCTTGCCTTTGCGATTTTTACCTTGTTCTTGCTTGAGAACAAAGGTATCGAACCTCCAATCAGGAAACCATTGCTTGCATTGTCGCCCTCAGTATTTCGGCGGTAACCTATCTCAAACTTAGGAATCCAACTCTGTTTGTTCACCTTCACATCCTGTTCTGCGGCAAGCACAGAAGCCTGTGCTGTGCGGACAGTCCAGTCTGTGGCAACGGCTTTTTCATACATCGTAACTTCGTCGTCAGCCGGGGCTTGTGGATATTCTGTCATGTTTACCTCTATCGGCTGTCCTCCGTTAAGAGCCTGCAGCTGTTGCATGGCATTGGCATGTTTGGTGTCAGCCTGAACAAGTTCTGTCTCAAGGTTCATCCTGTCGAGCTTTATTTTGTTAAGTTCAAGTGATGTGGCGTCACCGTTCTTGAATTTGAGTTCGAACATGGCCAACAGTTCATCGGCGTTCTTGCGCCTTTCCTGCAGCAGTTGTTTCTGTTTGTTGTAGTTGATGATGTCAAGGCAGAGCTTCTTGGCATTGACCAGAATGTCGCGCCGTGCCGTCTGATATTGCATGTCGAGCACATTACGCTGCAGTTGTCCGGCTTTCTTGCGCGCTCCGTAAAGGGTAGGGAAGTCGAACCCCTGGGTAATGACTAACTCTGAACTTGCGATACCGCTTGTTTCGCTCTGAAAGAATGGGCTGTATTCTATCGAGAGGTCCTCGAGTGTGTTTTGCGATTTGTTCTCTATGTCTGCAGCCTCATTGCCTTTGAGCAGCGCTTTCAGTTCCATGTTGTTCTGCTCAACGCTTTTCAGCACGGCGTTTATGTCTTGAGCTTTTGCGCTGACAACTGCGGCAAAGGCCATGGCGGCCAATATTATTTTTTTCATTGTTCCTTATTTTGGTTGTCTGTTTTGATAATATTCTTTCGGTTCATCCACTCATATACAATAGGAATGATGAATGCGTTGAGGAAAGTAGACGTGAGAAGTCCGCCAAGTATGACTTTCGCCATAGGGCTTTGTATTTCATTACCGGGCAGGCTTCCGCGCAGAGCCAGCGGTATGAGGGCGAGAGCCGAGCATAATGCCGTCATAAGAATAGGATTAAGACGGTCGAGTGAGCCTCTCATTATGCATTCTCTCAGCGGAAGATGTTCCTCTTCGCGGAGGGTGTTGTATCGGTTGATGAGCAACATACCATTGCGCGTGGCAATACCAAACAGCGAGATAAAGCCGATTATGGCAGGAATGCTGACTTCTCCTGTGGTAAGTACCAGCGCGAAAACGCCTCCGATAAGTGCAAGAGGAAGGTTGAGCAGGATTACTCCGCTTTCGAGGGCGTTTCTGAACTGCATGTAGAGCAGCAGGAATATTACGACGATGCTGAGCAATGATGCCAGCAGAAGTACACGGCTTGCGTTTTGCTCGCTCTCAAACTGACCTCCGTATTCAACATGATAGCCTTCCGGCAACTTTATCTCTGAGTTTATTCGTTTCTGGATGTCGTTCACTACGCTGCGCAAGTCGCGTCCGCTCGCGTTGGCAGATATTACAATTTTACGTTTTACGTTCTCGCGGTTGATGGTGTTTGGACCCATGGCAGATTTTACTTCTGCAACATTCGCCAACGGAATCTTGCGGCCGTCGGGCGTGTCTATCATCAGGTCACGTATGCGTTCCATGTCGCAACGGTCGTGTTCGGCAGCACGTACCACAAGATTAAAGCTGCTGCCGTTGTCGTATACCTGTGATACTGTCTCGCCTGCCATGTTGACACGGACAAATGTGTTAAAGTCGGCGATTGAGATGCCGTAGAGTTTCAGCATGTCGCGCTTAGGCTTTATTTCGAGTTCCGGACGCTCAATCTGCTGTTCAACGTTGAGGTCGGCAATGCCGTCTACTGTACCTATGGCATCTTTTATCTGGTTGCCAATTTCAAACATCTTGTTAAGGTCGTCACCGAACAGCTTGATGGCAATGCTGGCCTGTGTACCGCTGAGCATGGCGTCAATACGGTGGCTGATAGGCTGGCCAATCTCGATATTGGCACCTGTTATTACGGAAAGTTTCTTTCTCACGTCGTTGAGCATCTCTTCGTGCGAGCGGTCTTTCAGCTCAAATGGTGCCTCGATTTCTGACACATTTACGCCAAGTGCATGCTCGTCAAGTTCTGCTCGTCCTGTTTTTCTTGCTACAGTCTGTATCTCAGGTATTGAAAGCAGGATATTTTCGGCACGACGTCCTATTCTGTCAGACTCTTCGAGTGATATTCCTGGTAAAGAACTGATGTTTATTGTAAGCGAGCCTTCGTTGAATTTCGGAAGGAAGCTATGGCCGAGAGTAAAGAACAATCCAAGAGCAGCAACAAAAAGTATTGCCGTTGAGGCTACAACCGGACGCTTGTGGGCAAGTGCCCATGTGAGCCAGTGTTCATAGTGCTTCTTGAGCCATACTGTTACGAATGCCTCTTTTGGCATGCCCTCTTTGGTGTCGCGGCCGAGCAGATAGCTGCACAGTACAGGCGTGAGCGTGAGTGCAACGATTGTTGATGCCACTAGTGCCACGATAAATGCTACGCCGAGAGGTATGAGCATGCGTCCTTCCATTCCGCTTAGATAGAATAGCGGGATAAAGCTTACGATGATTATTGCTGTTGAGTTGAGGATAGGCATTCGCACTTCGCGTGATGCGTTGTATACAACTTTCAGCACCGGAAGCCGTTGTTCTTTTGGCAATGCTCTGTTTTCGCGCAGATGTTTCCATACATTTTCAACGTCCACTATGGCATCGTCGACAAGTGAACCTATGGCTATTGCGAGTCCGCCGAGACTCATCGTGTTGACGCTCATGTGGAAATAATGAAGAACAATGAGCGATATGAGCAACGATACCGGCAGTGTTATCAGTGAAATGACAGTGGTGCGGACGTTGGCAAGGAAGAGGAACAGCACTATAACAACAAATATAGCACCTTCGTAAAGTGACTGCTTAACATTGTTTATAGAGCTTTCGATGAAGCGTGACTGACGGAATATGTCGGTAGATACATGTACGTCAGCCGGCATATTCTTTTTAAGGTCTTTTAGTGCAGCCTCAAGTCTTTCCGTAAGTTCTATGGTGCCGGTGTCGGGCTGTTTGGTTACGGTGAGTAATACTGCTGGTTTTCCTTTCTCAGAAGCTGTTCCGAGTTTCGGAACCTGCGGTCCGGTCTGTACGTCTGCCACGTCAGCAAGGGTTATTGCATCGCCGTTGACTGTCTTTACGACGGTATTGCCCATTTCTTTTACGTCTTCTGTCGACACAACGCCACGAACGATATACTCGTTGCCATATTCATATATCACGCCTCCATTGGTGTTGCGGTTCATCTGGTCAGTTGCGGCCATAACTTCAGCCAGTGTCACTCCGTAATGGTTCATTCTGCCGGGATGAAGTAAAATCTGATATTCCTTTATGTCGCCTCCTAATACAGCTACTTGCGACACACCTCCCGTAGACATCAGTCGGGGGCGCACTGTCCAGTCGGCCAATGTGCGCAAGTCGGTCATTGATGTACTGTCTGCTGTAAGGCCAACGATGAGAACCTCTCCTAAGATGGACGACTGCGGACCTAAGGTTGGCTGCCCTACGTTGTCGGGTAGAGTCTCGTTTACGGCAGCAAGCTTCTCTGAAACAATCTGGCGTGCCAGATAAATATCAGTACTCCAGTCGAACTCAACCCATACAACAGAGAATCCCGTCGTTGAGGAAGACCTCACACGGCGTACATGCGTGGCTCCGTTCACAGCTGTTTCAATAGGGAATGTTACAAGTTGCTCCACCTCTTCTGCCGCCATGCCGTTGGCTTCGGTCATGACAACCACAGTAGGGGCGTTAAGGTCGGGGAATACATCTACCTCGGTTTGTCCTGTTGTGTAGATGCCTCCAATAATCAACAGTACCGCTGCAACAAGTATAAGCAGGCGGTTTTGCAGTGAGAATTTTATTATTTTGTTCAGCATTGCTTATCCTTGGTTTAGTGTTGATGCGAATGTGCGGGCAGACTAGTGCTGGCTGATGCCAGTCTTACTTGAGTGGCGCCCTTGGTAACTACTTTCTCGCCGCCTTTCAGGCCGCTTTTTATTTCAACTCTCTCACCGTCGGTTTCGCCTATTTCCACCTCACGGCGCTCATAGCAAGTGGCGTCTGTCTGTATATAAACAAAGTTTACTCCGTTCTCGTCGGTAAGTGCAGACACAGGAACACTTATTACTCCGGGGCGTTCTGACGTCAAAAGATAAGTCTCAACGAATGCTCCCGGCATGACGTCGGCCTGATTGTTGAACTCGAATGTTACGGGAATATAGGGGGATCCGTCGCCTGTTGACTTGCCGGTGGCAACAAGACGGCCGTTCATTGCTCCTATGTTGTATATTCTGTCGCTGTATGCTGTCTTAAACTTAGCCGACTTGACTGTACCCAGTATCGAGTAATATCGCTCTGGAACATTGGCCTTTAGATATAGCTTGCGTGTCTGAGTGACGTTCATCATAGGTTGTCCGACGCTTACATAGTCGCCCTCTTTTACAAGACATGTCTTTACATATCCGCTTATTGGCGATGTTACGGCCACTCCGCTTCCGCCTTTGCTTCCAGAGAATGCCTCGTAGGCAATCTTTGCAGATTCGTAGTTGGCTCTTATGCTGTTGAATTCTTTCTGTGTTACGATATTGTCTTTCACTAACTTTGCTGCGCGTTCATACTCCTTCTTTGCTGTCTGATATGCGATTGCAGCCTGCTTTGCCGGATTATCCTGAAGCTTGTCTGCTGAGATGGTGAACACCGTTCCTCCTTTGCTTACGGCTGTTCCTTCTGTTATGCCACGTTGAAATCTTACTATACCTGGCACGGTTGCCACTATTGTGGCTTCATTGCCGGATGCTGCAAGAATTTTGCCTCCGGCCGGAATAACTCCGCTGAAGTTGCCCGGCTTGATAATCTCGGCAACTATGCCTGCCTGGTGAGCCTGCTCCGGACTAATAACAATTTCGGTTGAATGGCCTTTTTCTTCACCTTCGTGTGCGTCTGCCTCTTCGCTGTGTGTGTGTTTGTGCTGACATGAAACCATGACCAGCATGCTTAGTACAGATGTAATTAAGATGTTTTTCTTCATGTTTATTTTATGTAGCTTTATTAATAATGTTTTGTCATATTTATTATTTATGCAAAAATAACGTAAAATGGATGCAACTTGGTTGCAATTGCGCATTTTGAAATATGTATGTTGCAATATGTCCTAAATTTATTGTCTTTATGCAGATGTCAGAGTCATTGAAGTTATGAATGATATGGAGAAAACTTTTGATGGAAGAGACGATGTAACAGTTTACAGATGTTATGAAAACTTATGGAATGCCAATTTGTCTGTATGGGATGTCTGTCGGTGAATACATTTGTCCGTAAACAACAATTTTCTTTTGGTTATTGTTATGTCGTTGAAAATATGCTATAACTAAATAAAATATATTTGTTGATTTTGTCCTTTAATGCCGGAATAACGAATAAGTTTTATACCTTTGTTCTTAGATGTATTTCTGTAATAAAAACAGAAACATCTGTTTGTGTTAAGTTGTGGAATGAATAATAATGATAATGCAATGAAAATAGAATGTAAATTTCGTACTGCTACGATGAAAGACATACAGGAGCTTAAAAAACTTTTTAGTAATACTGTGATGACTGTTAATTGTCGTGACTATACGGCAGAAGAAGTGGCAGACTGGGCGTCGTGCTGTGAAAGCGACGGACGTTGGGAACAGTTGCTTTCTACTTTGTATTTTATTGTTGCTACTGATGTTGAAGGCCAGATGCTTGGTTTTACAGCCCTTAGAGGGGATGGCTATCTTCATTCAATGTTTGTGCATAAAGATTACCAGCGTCAGGGCATCGCAACGGCTCTGTTGCAGAAAATAGAAGCTTATGCATCGGAGCATGGAATAAAAGAAATGACATCAGAGGTGAGTATTACTGCCCGTCCGTTTTTTGAACACCATGGTTATAAGGTTGAGCGTGAGCAGCGTGTTCAGGCCAATCGTATGATTATGACAAATTTTATGATGCGAAAAATAATATAAGATGGATGTTTCTATTGTAGTATCGTTATTGCCATTATTCTTTTTGCTGCATGAGTTGGGCTCACCCGATAAATAGTGGGGAAAGAAAGAAA
>UMDL01047429.1_pt1 | contig 12903 bp, 10 predicted proteins | sample 1964481 | NCBI WGS metagenome assembly UMDL01 (sample SAMEA4835993, study PRJEB28245) | human gut metagenome | biome: gut microbiome; material: fecal sample | place: Denmark | collected 2008 | reverse complement strand
GAAGAGGTTTACTCCCCACCCCTCCGGCTACAGTCATGCCAATGAACTGGTAGAGGCCATCCGGCGGTTCGATGCCCAGAGTGAAGAATCGTTCTGTATCGGCGTAGGCGGATATCCGGAGAAACATTTCGAATGCGCCAACATTGAAACGGACATCCTGAACCTGAAGAGGAAAGTGGATGCGGGGGCGGACTACATCATCACGCAGATGTTCTTCGACAATTCCGTATTCTACAGCTATGTGGAGAAATGCCGCAAGGCCGGTATCAATGTCCCGATTATCCCGGGACTCAAGCCGTTGTCCTCCGCCAAACAGATAGCACTGCTGCCCCAGTCTTTCTCTCTGGATATTCCCAAAGAGCTGACAGACGCGGTAAGGGACGCGGGAGATGACAAGGAAGAAGTCTATCGGATCGGGACCGAGTGGTGCATAAAACAATGCAAGGACCTCATAAAGAATGAAGTCCCTGCCGTGCATTTCTATACTATGGGCAAAACCCGGAACATCACGCAGATAATGCGTGAATGTTTCTGAGCATTACCTCACGAAATTCATCGCTACAGCAAATTCTGTAGTATTCGCCCAGACGGCCTTGAGGTCGGACGGCTTTGTCAGTCTGAATACTCCCATGAGGGTCTGAAGTTTCTGAAGCTCAGCCTTCTGCTCCTCCGTAATATCAGGATTCTTGGCCATGTCCTCGAGTTTCTTGTCGAGCTGGTCCAGCAACGGAAGCAGCGGTTTCACTATAGGATCGCAAAGCTCCTTGTCCATGAAGAGCTGCAGAGAATTGTCTGTAACCACATATTTCATTACCAAGCCGTTGGCCATGAAATTCTTGATGACCGGCAGTATTTCTTTAGGATCGATGCCCAATTTCTGAAGTTCCTCAAGGAGTTCACTCAAACCGGACAGGTCAGCTGCCCTGGTCACGAACGCATCAGCCTGTGCGCCTTCCATTTCTGACAATGCAGCGAGATTAGGCAGAACGAAAAGGTTTCCTCCGTTCGCAAACCAGAAAGCCAAGTTTGCAGGCGGAAGGTCTATCCATTCCGTGTGGGTGGTCGGAACGAAATGGTATTTGCCGTCGGGACCGACAAGACTCTTGATGATTCCATCAAACTCCTTCATATCAGGGATTCCTGAATTGCCTGAATCCTCGTCAGATTCCCAAAATCTTGCAGTCACGTTTCCGTTCTCTGTAAATGAAAGCCTGTCAAGCTGGTCAGCAAGCTGAACACTACCAAATATACTGAGCATCTTGCCCATTATGGCTGCACTGACAGCGTAATCACCACTTGCCGTCCAGGTAATCTGCAAAGGAGTTGTCACAGGCACTCCGTCCTTATCAGGGACAGCCTCTCTGAGCAGATTCCAGTCACCTTCCATGCCGCCTTTTGCGACTACTTTCGTTGCTGCCTTGACGGAGATCTTTTCATTGCCGTCGATTTCACCCTCCACTGACACTGTGTAAATAGGTGTCTTGCCAGCACTGAACAATGACATGACTGCCATATTGTAGATGTTGCCTTCACCGCTGAATGTCCATTTCGCGTCACCGGTATTCTTCAGATTCACATTGACTGCAACTGAAGAAGCGCAAGGAATGACATTGTTCATCTGGAGGACGCCTTCGGTCGCGCTGGATGCCGTCAATTTCACATTTCCCATGCTTACAGGTATGGAATTGACAGATATTTCAGCTTTTCCGCTTTCTGCGGTAAACTGATTTGACGGAATATCTTTCCAATTTTCATCGGACTTGCTGTCTTTGTTACAGCCGGCAAATACTCCCAAGAGAGCAAGCATGAGTCCTGAATACAATAAACTACGTTTCATACTAATTATGTTTAAATAAAACTGGGCGACGGCACATAGTCCTTTGTCACCAAGCAGAGATTTACTGCAAAAATCATACTATGACAGGAATCCGCGATTCTACTGGCCTCCGAGGCGTGAAAAATACGTCAGCACTTCTTCCCATGTCTTGAACGGTTCTTCTCCGAAATGGAGAACGGTTCCCATAAAGTCATCAGTACCAAGCCGTTCCGGATATCTGTCGATGAGATAGTCCCCGAGCAGCATATCCTTTTTATTGGCAATGACCACTCTGTTCCAGGCCGGCACGCCAAGTCGTTTTTCCACCCAATGATAGAGTTCCGGAAGACGCTCCGGGGCATTGAAATCATTGGAAATCAGCACATAAGGCGAGTACTGCTCCGAGAGTTTGGCAAAGGCCTTCACCGCACTCCCGTAAGGCTCCATATCTTCTATGGCGAGTCCATGAGCCTGCCCGTTTGTCATATCCAGAAGGGTATCTGTCAATGCTATGAGCATCACCTTCTTGGCCCGGTTTTCCTGCTTGTCGTCTATCCTTTCTATCACAGGCATGACCGAATGCAGGAAGACGCTGTCATCCAGATAGTGTTCCCCATTGAACCGGATTGCATTGGGATAATAGGTCGAGAACAACTCGAATGTGCCTGTCACAAGCGTGTCGTGAATACCGAACATTCCGTAAACGCGCTGTTTCTCGTCATTGACCTTCCCGAAGAAGACTGGATCGGAACTGTCGGGCTCGAGGCCTTCGAAATTGTGCGAAGACACTTCACGGAACGCTTCTATAAGCCCCTTGTTCACCAGAAAAGATGTCTGTCCGTCGCGTCTGGGGTTGTGGAACTCCTGCCGTCCCAAGCCATTGTTCTTCAATATGGTATCGGCGAGCTTGAATGCCGGGTTCACGAGAATCCTGTCATATCCGCGCAGCATTTCGGCATACATCGCGCCCATCGACGCACCTATGATCAGGTCCGGCTTTTCCGCTTCACAAAGTTTTTTAAGCATATCCATGGCCTCGACAGGCTCTACGGGGATGTCCGGGGCAATGATTTCTGCTGAGGGGAGCAATGTCCCCATTGTCTTTACCGTACCGTTCTGGCCGCTCGAAGCGAAGCCGTGCAGGTACAGGATCTTCTTCCCTGACATAATGTCAGGCCTTGCATATTCATACAATTCCATACGCACTCTAATTTGGGGGCAAAATTACTAAGCGGATTTCTTTCCGGCAAGAGAAATCAGCACGCAGACGAGTGTGAACATTGAGCTGCAGAGGAAAAGCGCCCCGGTGGTGATGAACATGTCCCCCATTCCCACTATCGCAGGCACAATTCCGCCGAAAGCATAACCGATGGCGCCGAGCAGGGCAGATGCGACCCCTGCATTGTCCCGTCCCGAATCCATAGCTGAGACGTTGGAGGCGGTGGAGACTATGCCGACTATCAACATCAGGATGAATACCAGTATCTCGTACCACCAGAACCCGGGTTTGAAAAACAGTACGACCGCCGTCAGCACCGAGAATCCCGCAAGCGCGAATGTCCCGAACCGGATGGCCGCATCATTGTCCTTGAATCTGGGGATGAGCGCTGCCGCGATGGCGAAGGTCAATGCATTGAATCCGAACACTATACTGAAGTGGAGGGTGGAGAGTCCGTAATGTTCCTGCATAAGGAATGGAGCGGAGGCGATGTTGGTGAAAAGTACGCCCATGGAGAACATATATGTAAGGACATACAGAAGGAAGCGCCTGTTGCTCAATATATTGTAGATGCCGTCAGTAATGACTTTCAATGACGAGGACTTGTAGATGCTCAGGTTCTTGAACGAGAGATTCTCATCCATGCGGGTAGCTCCGATGAGCAGTGCTGCAGACAGCACTATGAGGCTCCAGAATATGGCCCGCCAGCCTCCCACAAGGGCTATAAGTCCGCCCACGATAGGTGCAGCCACCGTCGCTACGCCATTGACCGCGGCTATCATTGACATCATTTTCGTCAATTCCTTTCCCCTGTACCGGTCTGTGGCAATGCTTCTGGAAAGGACGACTCCGCCGGATCCGGCCAGGCCCTGGAAGAGCCTCATGATGATGAATTCATGGACATTGGCAGAGAAGATGCAGCCGAATGTGGATATCAGGAACAGGGCCATAGCGCATATCAAAGGACGTTTCCGGCCGTACCTGTCGCTTACCGGGCCGAATATCAGCTGGCCGACTGCAAGTCCGACAAGACCTGTGGTCAGGCCTAACTGCACCTTGGACACCGGGCAGTCGAACCAGTCCTGCATGGCAGGCAGCACCGGAACATACATATCCATTACGAAAGGCCCGAAGGCGCTCAACGCTCCCAAATACACGAGGACGAAAGTGTTTCCTCCTGATATGTGGCTGTCTTTACCCATAAGTCGCTATCCTCACCTTTAATCAGAGTCCGTAGATTTCATTCATTTTCAGCAGCACATTCTTGACTCTTTCTTTCAGACTCTCCGGAGCAAGCACCTCCACCAGATAGCCCTGAGACATTATTCGCTGTATAAGGTCAATGGTGATGCACATTCTGAATTCAAAGACCGCATAGTCCGGCCCTGTCACCACTTCCTTCTGGGAATGATGCCACGGAATGCTGCGAAGATATTCTTCCTGACCGTCTTTCACTTTCAGCAGGATGGTCTCTACCACAGGCTTTTCCGGAACAATGACGCCCAAATAGTTTGAAAAGAAAGCCCCCGCATTGAATTCAGGCGGCATAGTAAACTGATAGTCAATTTCTTCAACATTGGTCACGCGTTCCATGTTATAGATATGAAGAGCAGAAGAATCTCTGTCCCTGGCAAGAAGATACCAGACGAGATGATAGATTTTCAGGCAATACGGCACAACCTCCTTTACGGACAGTTCCCGTGAGCGGTAACTTCTGAACTCGATGCGGAGCATCTTGTTGTTCTTCATCGCCTTCAGCACGGGTGAGAGTTTGGAAACGCCCAACGGCAGCTTCTCGAGCACGATTCTCGAGGACAGGGATGCGTCTGAAGATACTATGCTGTTCAATGCGAATGAGTTGTACAGCCAGGAGCGGACACCTGTCACGAAAGCGTCCCTCTTTTCTACTATATGGTACTGGTATGTGCCTTTGTGGGTACATTTGATTTCAATCCCGAACAACGACTTGATCTTCGCGCAGTGATTCTGGAAAGTCTTCTTGGGCATCGGTTCCTTTTTCGGATTCAAGTCCGATTCTCTCCAGACCTCGTCAATTTCGGCGAAGGACATATAGCGGTTCTGGACAAGCAAATCCACAAGCCACACGTATCGGTCTAATAAATTTGAAGATTCCATCAGAAATATCTTATATTCCAACGCAAATATGGAAAATTTTTTATTAAATTTGCATATTATGAATCTAAAGTATTGCCTCTGATGCTCGAAGATGTAAGAAAAAATATCGAAAGACTTATCGCGCTGTATGAACGCGAGAGACAGACGAAAGAGAATCTTGTCATCGAACTGAGGAGGAAAGATGCTGAAATTGATTCATATAAGAAGCAGATTTCGGATCTGGAAAGACAAGTAGATAATCTCAAGTTGATTGAAGCTTTTACTGCTCATGAGGAAGGCAGCGCAGCTGCGAGGGAGAAGATTGACAAGATGATTTCTGAGATTGACAGATGCATCTCATTATTGGAAAGATAGATATGGGGCAGAAGATTACGATACGGATCAACGGCAAGAAATACGAGTTGTCGGCCAAGACGCCAGATGACGAGGAGATTTACAGAAATGCCGCTAAATTGGTGGAAAGCACGTTAAGCAAGTATTCGAACAGGTTTCCCGAAAAGGACACGTCGGAGCTTCTTACGTTTGTGGCCCTGAACGAGTGTATCGCGAGGCTGTCAGCGAGAAGGATGGTGGAGAGTCTGGAGAATGAGGTGAAAGCGCTTGAGAAGCAGACAAATACTTATCTTGATGGTATAAAAGATTAGCCGTCGGCCCACTACTCGCTGAAAACAACAAGTTCTTCGGAACCGGGTGTTCTCGAGCCGGGGATGTGCGGGCCTAAGTACCTTTGAGGGGATTCCGCTATGCGGGACGTAGGATTACTGAACCGGCACGGAGCTCAAATCTTGCAATATTAGATTTTTCTGACGACCCGGCTGACGGCTTTTATATATTCCGACTGCAAGCTTCTTAGTACAAGGAAACTTGCAGCCGGTTTTTTGTAATCCGGAAAGAGACGACTAAAACATAAATTTTATATACGTATGAACAACATTTTGATATTCATAGCAGTAGCCTTGCTGTCAGCTGCATTCGGAATTGCAGTTTTCATAATGGTTCACAGAATGGTTATGAAGGGACGCAAGGACAGCATCCTGGAAAAGGCGGAACTTGAGGCAGAAAACATCAAGAAAGAAAGGATCCTTCAGGCCAAGGAGAAGTTCCTCCAGCTCAGAAGCGAGCACGAGAAGTTCGTGAATGAGAAGAATGCACAGATCAAGGATACCGAGAACCGTCTCAAGCAGAAAGAGAACAATCTTAACCAGCAGAACAACGAGCTCCAGAAGAAAATCAAGGATCTCGACAATACCAAGGCAAGCCTCCAGTCCCAGAAAGATGCGCTCGACCGTAAGGCAGAAGAATACGAGTCACTCCGTCAGGAAGCCAACAAGCAGATTGAGAGCATTGCCGGCATGACCGCCAACGAAGCCAAGAACCTGCTCATGGAAAACATGAAGGCTGAGGCGAGAAGCGAAGCCCAGGCGTACATAAACGATACGATGGATGATGCCAGACTTAACGCTGCAAGGGAAGCCAAAAGAATAGTAATCACCACGATACAGAGGACTGCGACGGAGACTGCCATTGAGAATGCAGTCACCACCTTCCCTATCGAGAACGATGATATCAAAGGTAGAATCATCGGCCGCGAAGGTCGTAACATCAGGGCTCTGGAGGCTGCTACCGGTGTGGAAATCGTAGTGGACGATACTCCGGATGCCATTCTTCTTTCGGCTTTTGACCCTGTCAGAAGAGAGGTCGCACGTCTTGCGCTCCATCAGCTTGTCGTGGACGGACGTATCCATCCTGCACGTATTGAAGAGGTAGTGGCGAAGGTCCAGAAACAGCTTGAGGATGAGATCCTCGAGACCGGTAAGAGAACCTGCATTGACCTTGGAATCCACGGTATGAACATCGAACTCGTGAAACTTATCGGACGTATGAAATACCGTTCTTCTTACGGACAGAACCTTCTCCAGCACTCACGCGAGGTTGCAAACATCTGTGCCATAATGGCTTCCGAGCTCGGTCTCAATCCTAAGCTCGCGAAGAGGGCCGGACTTCTCCACGATATCGGAAAGGTTTCAGAGGATGATCCTGAACTTCCTCACGCACTGCTCGGTATGAAACTGGCAGAGCAGTACAAGGAAAGACCAGAAATCTGCAACGCTGTCGGCGCTCACCACGAAGAGACTGAAATGACATCGCTCATCTCCCCTATCGTCATGGTAGGTGACGCTATCTCAGGAGCACGACCTGGAGCACGCCGCGAGGTCATTGAATCATATATCAAGAGACTCAAGGGCATGGAAGACCTTGCTGCCGCATATCCTGGTGTAACCAAGAGTTATGCGATCCAGGCAGGTAGGGAGCTCCGTGTAATCGTAGGCGCAGAGGATGTAAGTGACGAGCAGGCAGCTAAGCTTTCTTCCGACATCGCTCTCAAGATACAGAACGAAATGACATACCCTGGACAGGTGAAGATTACCGTCATCAGGGAGACCCGTTCAGTAGCTTACGCAAAATAAGCGAAATCATTTTTATACCGAAAATGATATGATAATGAAAAGACGCAGTATTATATCAGGCATTGTACTCTTTTTACTGAGTGCAGTGCCTTTATTCGCTCAAATGGGCGAACCGATAGTAAAATGGTCCGTTTCCCAGGGAAAAACGGAAAACGGGATTACCGAGATCATCTTCTCCGGAACTATCAGCTCCGGATGGCATACTTATGGAGCATCTCACAAGGATTCACCTGTAACGGTGGAATTCGAGGATGTCAAAGGATATTCTCTTGAAGGCGGTTTGTACGACCTGCTAAAGCCGGAGAAATTCGATGGGGATGATGTTTTCTTCGACAAGATCAAGGTAGCGCAGAAGATCAGAGTGGCAGAAGATGCCTCGAGTATGAAAGGTATGATCACGTCTTCGAGCTGCACGGACAACTCCTGCGGTGCGCCTGAGGACTGGAATTTCGAGATAAAGCTCCGGAAAGAGGCTGACGCGGCAGTTGCTGCTGTTCCTGAAAAGGCTGCCGTGACTGCAGAGGCTCCAGAGATTTCACAGAATGTAACGGAGGAGGAACAGCGGGCCGGCGGCTCGTTGTGGGCTCTGATACTTGAGGCGGTGCTGTGGGGATTTGCAATGCTTCTCACGCCTTGTGTATTCCCTATGGTGCCGATGACCATATCATTCTTCATGAAAGGTTCTTCAACACCTGCGGCCGGACGTTTCAAGGCCTTCATGTACGGACTGTTCATCGTCCTGCTTTACACGGTGCCTATTTCACTGATTATCGGAGCGACCTACATCTTCGGAGGCGAGACAGTTACGGCCGACATATTCAACTGGCTTTCAACGCATTGGCTCCCGAATATCATCTTCTTTATCGTGTTTATGGTATTTGCGGCATCGTTCTTCGGAGCGTTTGAGATCACTCTGCCGTCAGCTCTCGTGAACAAAAGCGACAAGAATTCCGACAAGGGCGGACTTGCAGGCATCTTCTTCATGGCATTGACACTGGTCCTGGTATCATTCTCCTGCACCGGTCCTATCGTGGGTTCTGTCCTGATCAAATCCACTCAGGGTGAGTTCTGGACTCCGATGGTGACAATGCTTGCCTTCTCGGTAGCCTTTGCATTGCCTTTCACCATTTTCGCGATGTTCCCGTCTCTGCTGAAGAAGCTCAAGAGCGGCAGCTGGCTGAACTCCGTGAAGGTTGTGCTCGGATTTATCGAGGTTGCTCTCGGTCTGAAGTTCCTCAGCGTGGCGGACCAGACTTATCATTGGGGTCTTCTGGACAGGGAGATTTATCTCGCCATCTGGATTGTGGTATTCACTCTGCTCGGTCTGTACCTGCTCGGCAAGATAAGGTTTGAGGCGGACAGCGAAGTGAAGCATATCGGGATATTCAGGCTTTTCCTGGTAATCGTGGACTTCACTTTCGTGGTGTATATGATTCCAGGAATGTTCGGCGCGCCGCTCAAGGCATTGTCAGGATATCTCCCGCCTATCGAGACGCAGGACTTCATATTGGGCAGCAATCCAAGCCAGCAGGTGGTCAGCATAGAAGAGGCCAATAAAGGCGAAAAACTGCCGCTCGGACTTACAGGCTATCATTCTATGGAAGAGGGATATGCTGCTGCGAAAGCGTCCGGCAAACCTGTTTTCCTGGACATTTCCGGTCTCGCCTGCGTGAATTGCCGCGAGATGGAGCAGAGGGTTTGGAGCGATCCGAAGGTACTGTCAATGCTGAAAAATGATTTTGTGATAGTGGTTCTCTATACGGACGACAAGACTAAACTTCCTGAGAGCGAATGGGTTACCACCAGCAGCGGAAAGGTTCTGAAGGACAGGGGACGTGTCAATGCATGGTTTGTCCGTGAAAATTTCGGCGTGAGCGCACAGCCCAACTACGTGCTTCTGTCGCCTGACGGAAAGCAGCTCGCTCCGATTCGCGGATACAATACTGATATAGACGGATTTGTCGAGTTCCTGAATTCAGGACTTGAAAAAATGAAATAAAAGATATGAAAAGGATGATTATAGCATTGATGGCATTGACATTGACCATCAGCGGTTTATCTGCAAGGGAACTGCCGGAGATTCATACGCCGGCATCCGATTCCAGAGTAACTTATGTGGGCAGGACATTGAAGGAGAAGGACAATGTTTCTTTCGACTGGACCGGAGTATATGTCAGAATCCGTTTTGAGGGTTCTTACCTCGCGATGAAGGCTTCCGACAGCAAAGCGAACTATTATGACCTCTGGATTGACAGGGAACCGGACGCGAAGGCTGACAGGACCATCAGGGTCAGCGGTAAGGATTCGGTATATGTCCTGGTGGAACCGGCTTCACTCAAGTCGTTCAATTCAAAGGGGAAAGGCTTCGAACACACTGTGGTTCTGAAAAAGCGTACTGAGGGAAGTGAAGGCAGGACCACCATCAGCGAGTATATTACCAAGGCAGGCGAACTGCTTCAGGCTGAAGGTCTCAAAGAGCGCCAGTTCGAGGTGATAGGTGACTCTTACACCTGCGGTTACGGTACTGAGAACAGTGTCAGGACTGACCCTTACAAGAGCGAGACCGAGAACAGCAATCTGACTTACGCTGCTATCCTTTCAAGGTACTTCGGGGCTGATTACTATGCTGTTGCGCATTCCGGAATGGGGATTGCCAGGAATTATGCTGACAAGTTCAAGGACTACTATATGCCTGACCGTTATGACCAGACATTCGACGAGGACAAGGATGTGAAATGGGATGCCGCTGCTGATGCATTCAGACCGCAGGTCACCATCATCTACCTCTGTACCAATGACTTTTCTACCGGCAGACAGCCCAAGATGTCGATTTTCAGGGACAATTATGTGAAACTTCTGAACAAGATCAAGAAGAACTACGGTGAGAATCATCCGGTTCTCTGCGTTTCGAGCAACTGCGATGACCTGGCAGCCGATTATGTGAGGTATTGCGTAAACAGCTGCGGCCTTAAGAATGTGCATTTCCTGAGTTTCACCAAGGCTGTGCACAATACGGATGATGAGCTCGGCGCAAGCTGGCATCCAAGCTACAAGGGACACAAAAAGCTCGCCCATGTGCTGATTCCGTATATCTCCACATTGACAGGATGGGAACTCAATGACAATATCGAATAATATGAGTATCAAGACTAAAATCATCAGCACCGTCACGCTTGTGGTTGTGCTGGCCCTGACAGGGTTCTTCTATTTCCGCTTCTACTTTGTCTTCGGTGAAGGAGTCAAGGCAGGAGACCTGAATCAGGTGATGTATAAGGGCTATGTATTCAAGACCTATGAAGGCCGGCTGATCCAGTCTGGCCTGAGAGGTACAGGAAAAGGTACCAATGGTATGGAATCCTACGTTTTCGAGTTCTCTGTGGAAAACGGGGAGCTTGCTGATTCTCTGATGAGGTGCAGCGGCAAGACCGTGGAACTTCATTATAAGGAGTATTTGGGAGCGCTTCCGTGGCGCGGCCAGCAGAAATATATCGTGGATAATATCCTGTCCGTAAGATAAGCAATTGAAAGACAATAAGATGAAAAGAATGCATTTTATCGCATTGACAATATTGGCGGCTTCTTCTTTGGCCGCCGTTTCTCTGAATGCCGAGGAGCACCAGAGAGCTGAGGGAATGAAAGTTTTTTCTGTTCATCCGGCCAACAACACAGGCAAGATGATGACGATGGAGCAGGCCGTATATTCGGGCGAACTCAGACCAGAAAGATTCCGCGCAGGATGGTACGGCGAGAACACCATTGTATATATGAAGGGAGGAAAGCCTCAGCTATATGATGTCAATGCCGGTAAAGATGTGGATGCTGACGAGGTGCTCGGCGTCTATGCGGAAGCTGCCGGAGCATATCTGAAGAAGTCATTGCCGGAAGGCGCTGAAAATGTTACGCCTAACGAGGCGGCAATGTCTGCAAACGGGTCAATGATGGGCAACAGAGCTGTCGGCGCAGCCCCAGCATTGGCATTTACGGTGGGCAAAAGCCTTTATTACATTGACCAGCGCAAGCATATCCGCCCTGTCGCTGAAAGCGAGAATTCTGAAATCACTTACGGTCAGTCGGTCAGCAGGAACGAGTTCGGTATCTCCGGAGGTATTTTCTGGTCACCGGACGGACGCAGCATCGCGTTCTACCGCAAGGATGAAAGTCAGGTAACTGAATTCCCGCTGCTGGACATTACCACACGAACTGGTTCCCTCAAGAGCATCAAATATCCGATGAGCGGAATGGGCTCCGAGAATGTGCGCGTAGGCGTTTACAATCTGGCGGAAAACACGACTACATACATCCAGGCGGACGATTTCGGCTACGACCAGTATCTCACCAATGTTTCCTGGTCTCCTGACGGTAAGCTCATCTTCATCCAGGTTCTGGACAGGAGCCAGAAGCATATGCACCTGAATATGTACAGGGCCCGCGACGGCAAATTCGTGAGAACCGTACTTACTGAGGACAACGAAAAATGGGTGGAACCGACGGACCCTCTGCATTGGTTCGGATTCTCCGGCAGATTCATCTACCGCACTGACAACAGGGACGGCTACAAGAACCTATATCTCTGCGACACGCTTGGCACAGTAACGCGCGTCACAAACGTTGCTGCTGACGTGAAATTCGTTGCCGAAGACGGCGAGCGCATCTTCTATACCAGCGCAGAGGTCTCCCCTGTCGAGCAGCACCTGTTCTCTGTCCGTGTCAATGTCTCGCGCAAGGGAAAGGTCAATGTCGGGACGCCTGTCAGGCTCACCTCCGATGAGGGCTGGCACAATGTAAGTGTCAATGAATCAGGCACATGGTTTATCGACAGCTACAGCAGTTTCAATGTTCCCGGCGTGGTGAAAGTGACTTCTACAGACGGAAAGATGTCCAAGACTATCTTCACCGCCGAGGATCCGATGAAGGATTATGCTACAGGTGAGATGACTCTGGGAACAGTAAAGAGCGCCGACGGAAAATATGACAACTGGTACAGGCTCTATCTTCCGGTGGATTTCGACCCTGCCAAGAAGTATCCGGTAATCCTGTATGTCTATGGCGGTCCTCATTCGCAGATGGTGAATGATTCCTGGCTTGGACAGATAAGGCTCTGGGAAATGTATATGGCACAGCGCGGCTACATCGTCTATGTGCAGGACAACAGGGGTACGGAAAACCGTGGCGCAGCTTATGAGAAGGCTATCCACAAATACTGCGGACAGGCGGAGATGGCTGACCAGATGGCCGGGCTTAGCGAACTGATGACATTGCCTTAC
>UMDL01045712.1_pt1 | contig 12964 bp, 9 predicted proteins | sample 1964481 | NCBI WGS metagenome assembly UMDL01 (sample SAMEA4835993, study PRJEB28245) | human gut metagenome | biome: gut microbiome; material: fecal sample | place: Denmark | collected 2008 | reverse complement strand
GTAAAAAACCACGCCGTCACAGACACCGACAGACACTAACACCCAAGCATATACACACCATGCCCACAGCCCTCATCACAGGCATCACAGGACAAGACGGCTCGTACCTGGCCGAATTCCTCCTCGACAAAGGATACGAAGTACACGGCATCATACGCCGCAGCTCATCCTTCAACACCGCTCGCATCGAACACCTATACCTCGACGAATGGGTACGCGACATGCACCGCCGACGACTACTCACACTCCACTACGGCGACATGACCGACTCATCATCACTCATACGCATCATCGGCGAAGTACGACCCGACGAAATATACAACCTCGCCGCACAAAGCCACGTCAAAGTATCATTCGACGTACCCGAATACACCGCCGACGTCGACGCCACAGGCACACTCAGACTGCTCGAAGCAATACGCATACTCGGCCTCGAAAAACAATGCCGCGTATACCAAGCCTCCACCAGCGAACTCTTCGGCAAAGTACGCCAAGTACCCCAAAACGAAGACACACCATTCTATCCGCGCTCACCCTACGCCGTAGCCAAAATGTACTCCTTCTGGATCATGAAAAACTACCGCGAAAGCTACGGAATGTATACCGCCAACGGCATACTCTTCAACCACGAAAGCCCACGCCGAGGCGAAAACTTCGTCACACGCAAAATCACCCTCGCCGCCGCACGCATAGCACACAAACGCCAAGACAAACTCTACCTGGGCAACCTCGACGCACTACGCGACTGGGGCTACGCCGCCGACTACGTCGAATGTATGTGGCTTATACTACAACAGCCCCAACCCGACGACTTCGTCATCGCCACCGGCGAATACCACACCGTGCGCGACTTCACCACTCGCGCCTTCGCCCGCGCAGGCATCAACCTGCGATGGGAAGGCTCCGGCCTCGACGAAAAAGGCATAGACACCGACACCGGACGCACACTCGTCGAAGTCGACCCGCGCTTCTTCCGCCCTGCCGAAGTCGAACAACTCCTCGGAGACCCCTCCAAGGCACGCACAACACTCGGCTGGAACCCACGCAAAACATCCTTTCAAGCCCTCGTAGACATGATGGTAGACGCCGACATGCAACTCGCCCGAGAAGGCAAAATCTAAACAATCCCACAACAGCCATAACAGCCATACCGGCTATAACAGCCATACCGGCCACCCCCAAACCAAGACAATGCAAGATAACAACAACACCGCCAAGCCACTACTCGACCCAACGGCCAAGATATACGTCGCCGGACACCGTGGCCTCGTAGGCTCGGCAATATGGCACAACCTCATACAGCGCGGATACACCAACCTCGTAGGCCGTACCCACAGCCAACTCGACCTGCTCGACCCCATCGCAGTACGCACATTCTTCGACCAAGAACAACCCGACGCCGTAGTCCTCGCCGCCGCACACGTCGGCGGAATACTCGCCAACAGCACCTACCCCGCCGACTTCATATACCAAAACCTCCAAATACAACAAAACGTCATCGGCGAAGCATGGCGCCACGGCGTCCGACGCCTCGTATTCCTCGGCTCGACATGCATATACCCGCGCGAAGCACCCCAGCCCATGGACGAAGACGCACTGCTCACATCTCCACTCGAATTCACCAACGAACCTTACGCCATAGCCAAAATAGCCGGACTCAAACTCTGCGAAAGCCTCAACCGACAATACGGCACAGACTACGTCGCAGTCATGCCCACCAACCTCTACGGCCCCGGCGACAACTTCCACCTCGACAACGGACACGTCCTGCCCGTGATGATGCGCAAAATGCACCTGGCACGGATGCTCCGACAAGGCGACTACGCCGCACTGCGACACGACCTTACACGACTGCCCGTCAAAGAATTCGACCCCGCACTCTCAGACGCCGAAATAGACACCATACTACACCGATACGGCATATACGCCGACCGCCTCGAACTATGGGGCACAGGCACTCCACTGCGCGAATTCCTCTGGAGCCGAGACATGGCCGACGCAACCGTATACGTCATGCTACACGTATCATACAAAGACCTCGCCGCCGAACGCCGCGCCGCAGACAAACCACTGCGAAACATGCACATCAACGTCGGAACAGGCATCGAAATATCCATAGCCCGACTCGCCGAAAAAATACGCCGACGCGTAGGCTTCGAAGGCGCCATAATCTTCGACCACCGTCACCCCGACGGAACCATGCGCAAACTCTGCGACGTCAGCCGCCTGCACCGCCTCGGATGGCGTCATACAGTCGAACTCGACGACGGCATCGACCGCCTATACCGCTGGTACACCGACCCAGCCAACGACCCGGCCAACCGCTGAAAATCCGACAACCACGAAAACCACAAAAAAAAGTTCGACACATTGCCCACCCTCTGGATGCTCATATCACTGCTGGCCATCGAGATAGCCTACATCCCGATAGCACGACGACTGCACATAACAGCACCCGTCGACAGCCGCTCGTCCCACAACCGCCCGATGCTCACCTGCGGCGGAATCATCGTGCCACTGGCCGCCGTGATATTCACCGCCGTCACCCCACAGGCTCAAAACACCCAATGGATAACCATGGGCATATGCGCACTGACACTCGCCGCCGTCAGCATGTACGACGACATCCGACCACTGCCCCCCTGGCCACGACTGCTGCTCCAAATCATCGCCGTAGCCATCACATTCAAAAGCCTCTGCTATCCCGGCGCCTTCGACATCTACCTGCTGATTATCATCTTCGGCGTAGGATGTATCAACGCCGTCAACTTCATAGACGGCATCACCGGAATGCTCGCACTATACACCCTCGTGGTCCTCGGCTCAATGCTATACGTACTGCACGGCACCACATCCATGCCCGAAGCACCGATGTACATCCACTTCTGCATCACCCTTATGGCCGCCATGACCATATTCGGCATATTCAACATCAGCCGCAAAATCTTCGCCGGAGACGTCGGAGCCATCACCCTGGGATTCCTCATAGTCTACATCCTCACCACCATTATACTCGCCGAAGGAGACGCCACCATGATGATATTCCTCATAGTATGCCTCTTCGACGCCGGACTCACAACAACCCAACGCCTCTTCGCCGGCGAAAACATCCTCACCCCACACCACAAATTCATCTTCCACCTGCTTATACGCCAATGGCAGCTGCCGCACATCGTCGTCTCGATATGCTACGCCCTGCTGCAACTGCTCATCAACGCCATTTACTTCCTCATCCCGCCACAACAACACCTGACATACTTCATCATAGTATTCGCACTGCTCACAGTGACATACTTCGCCATACGCTTCGCCCCGCGCAGCCGCACACAACACCAATGACAACCCGCACAACAAAATTGGAATCCGAACCCTCCGAAAAAACAGAGAAATCCGTGTCCTCCGAACACTCAGACCCCTCCGAACACTCAGAGAAAACAGAACACACAGAACACTACAGCCCATGCCCGGCGCAGCCCGTTCCACATTCCTCATTCCACATTCCACATTCCCAAAAGGCCTACCATAAGGCACAATTAACATTCCTGGGCACAGGCACATCCACCGGCGTCCCGCAGATAGGCTGCCAATGCCCCACTTGCACCTCCGACGACCCGCGCGACAAACGCCTGCGCGCCAGCGCACTCGTCCAAACAAGACACACCGGCATCCTCATAGACTGCGGCCCCGACTTCCGCCAACAAATACTACGCGCCGGCTCCCCGGCACTCGACGCCCTCCTGGTCACCCATAGCCACTACGACCACGTAGGCGGCATCGATGACCTGCGCCCATACTGCAACATCCCGGCACTGCGACACGGCACCACCGGACCCTTCCCCGTATACTGCAGCGAAGACGTCGCACACGACCTGCGCACACGCGTCCCATACTGCTTCGCCAGACACCTATACCCCGGCGTACCCACCTACGACATACACATCATCGAACCATACAAAGAATTTCATATCAACCGAATACGCATACTGCCCGTCACCGTCATGCACGCACGACTGCCCATACTCGGATTCCGCATATACACACCCGACAACGCCCACAGCCTCGGATACATCACCGACTGCAAGACACTGCCACAACAATCCATAGACGCCATGCGCGGCGTAGACACCCTCATCATCAACGCCCTGCGACACAAACCCCACATGTCCCACATCAACCTCGACCAAGCCCTCGCCCTGATACAAGACATCAACCCACGCCGAGCCTACCTCACCCACCTGAGCCACGACATGGGCACCCACGCCGCCACCGCCGCCACCCTGCCGCCAAACATCAACATCGCCACAGACACCCTACGCATCACACTACCCTAACCCACACCCTTCGCCGAAAAAAAAGAATTGGCCGTTTGCCGGATAATGCGTACATTTGCACTATACATATATTATATAAGACCTTAGTATAAGGCAACAACACAACCGGACACAAAAAAACGGCTTATATGCCCCAAAAACACTCAGACACATGAAAGCAACATCGACACTACTGGCAGGCGTCATCATACTCGCCATGGGACTGATACTGATAATATGCCACAACACCATCACCGGGTCAGGCATAGTCACCGCAGGCGGCATCATATTCGTGATTTCGGCACTGGTAGACATAGTACTATACATCGGCGGGCGCAACCGCGAAGGACAGCAACGCAAGCGCGGCGCCGCCCTCGTCTTCGGATGGATAGTAAGCGTGGCCGCACTGCTGCTGGGTATCAGCATGTTCGTGTTCAACGACACCTTCACACAACTCATCGCCCCGATGTTCGGCATCCTGGTACTGCTGGGCGCCCTGGTGCAACTATGGATACTGACCTACGGCACACGTCCCGTGCGCATGCCGCTGTGGCTATACACCATACCCGGCCTTATGGCCATATGCGCCATCCTGATATTTGTCGGCGGATACACCGATTCGACAGTCAACATCCTGACAGGCAGCGCACTCACCATATTCGGCCTCGGCGGTTTTGTCGAGAGCGCACTCCTGGGGCTTGCGCGACGCCGCATGATGCACGACCAAGCCCGACGTGATGTCATCGAAATACAACCCCACGATGACAGGCGCTGAGCCACGCGCCGCCGCATCCTATCCCTGGGTGTGGTTCGACCTCGACGACACCATCTGGAATTTCACCGACAACTCCTTAGAGGCGCTGGCCCAACTCTACGAGGCCGAGCACCTAAACCGCTGGTGGGCAGACGTAGACAGCTGGCGCGACAACTACCACCACCACAATACGATGCTGTGGGCACTATACACCCCCGGGAAAATAGACCGCGACACCCTGCGGCGCGAACGCTTCCGCCGCCCACTGCTGGACGCCGGAGTCGATGCAACCACTGCCGACGCCATCGCCGAGCACCTCGACAGCGAATACCTGCGACGCCTGGCGCTGCTCCCCAACGTCATAGAAGGCGCACACGCCACACTCAAAGCACTACGCGCCGCCGGATGCCACATAGGCATACTCTCCAACGGCTTCAAAGACACACAGCAACAAAAACTGCGATCCTCGGGCCTCGATGCACTGGTAGACCTGGTAGTACTCAGCGACGACATCGACGTCAATAAACCCGACCGCCGAATATACGACTACGCACGACAACGCGCCGCCGCCCTCTACCCCGAAATACCATGCACCCCCCGCGACTGCCTTATGGTAGGAGACAACGCCGACACAGACATTCGCGGCGCACTGGATGCCGGATGGGACGCCATATGGCTCAACCCCAACGGCACACCACGACCCGACGCCCCGGCCAACCGCGCCCGCAACATCCCAAGCCTCCAAGCACTCCTCCAACAATAGAAACACAAAAACATCGAAAACATAAAAGCCGCGAAAAATAACAACAACAAGAGCAATGGCGGCCCCCCATAACTCCCATAATTCCCATTACTCCCCCCACTCCCGCAAAATCCAAACCACTCCAAACCCATAAAACCCAAAAAATCAAAGAAATTTCTCCAAAAATGCGTGCCGAATCAAAAAAAATTACGATATTTGCAGTCGAAAAATACGAGACGAGCGCGACATCCCCGCAAGACTTAGTGCCGCGCCCGGTTCATTAACGCGCTAATCAACTGAATATAATAACATAAACAAAAAACGTAACAATGACTAAAGCCGACATCGTTAACGAAATTTCGAAAACCACAGGCATCGAAAAAGCCAACGTGCTCGAAACAATAGAGAAATTCATGGAAGTAGTTAAGGACTCACTCGCCAACGGCGAAAACGTGTACCTCCGCGGCTTCGGTAGCTTCATCATCAAAGTACGCTCCGAGAAAACAGCTCGCAACATCTCCAAGAACACCACCATCATCATTCCAGAGCACAAGATTCCCGCATTCAAGCCCGCCAAGGTCTTCATGCAGGAAGTTAAGGACAAATAAGACGCCTGAGAGTGCGAAAGCACTGCGGACAACCCGCAATGCACCTTAGCACGCCAAAACGTATACACTAACCAAAATCCAAAAACAGACACAATGCCCAGCGGAAAAAAGAGAAAAGGCCACAAGATGGCCACGCACAAACGCAAGAAACGTCTGCGCAAAAACCGTCATAAGAAGAAATAAGACGGCTCCGGCGGCATAATACGCCGGGGAAGATACAGTAGGCGGCGCATGCGCCGCGCTGTAGTCACAAAAGGACAAGCCGTAACGCGGGGGAAAGCACGGCAAACCACAGGGTAGAGCGGTGTCGATGACGACACACAACGCTCCCCGACGGTTGGCCGGACACCTCGGCCATACGGCTTGCCTTTTTTCATTTTCTTATGCCGGGGTCGGCAAAGTCCAAAGAGCCCAAAGAGCCCGGAATACCCGGAGACCACGCCGCCTATCATGGCCATAACAGCTATAATAGCCATAACAGCCATAAATAGCCGATACGGCCGCCACAGCGTCCCTGCGCCCCCCCCGGCAAATGTAACACCAAACCATAAACCACACACGATGAAAAGCGAACTCGTCATAGATGTACAGCCCTCCGAAGTGTCCATAGCACTGCTGGAAGACTCGCGCCTGGTATCGCTGCAAAAGGAGGCCCGCAATATCGCCTACGCCGTAGGCGACATTTACAAGGCCAAAGTCCGCAAGCTGCTGCCCGGCCTCAACGCCGCCTTCGTCAACGTGGGTTATGAAAAAGATGCTTTTTTACACTACTTGGACCTCGGGCCGCACTTCGCGTCCTACTCCGAGTTCATGTCCAAGCTGCTGGATGACAAAAAACGCATTCCACAGCTTTCACGCCAAAAAATCCTGCCCGACATAGAAAAACAGGGCAAAATCGCCGACCAACTCGAAGCCGGTCGCGAAATCATGGTGCAGATAGTCAAAGAGCCTATATCCACCAAAGGCCCGCGACTGACCACCGAGCTATCGTTCACCGGACGCTACATGGTGCTGATACCCTTCCAAGACAAAATTTCCGTATCACAGAAGATTAAGTCCGGCGAAGAGCGCATGCGCCTGCGCCAGCTCCTGGAAAGCATCAAGCCCAAGAACTTCGGCGTCATCATCCGAACCTCCGCCGAAGGCAAGCGCGTGGCCGAGCTCAACAACGAACTCAAAACCCTGCTCAAATGCTGGGAAGACGCCCTGGCCAAGACACAACGCGCCAAAGCGCCCGCACTCGTCTTCGAAGAAGAAAGCCGTATCGTCGGAATGCTCCGCGACGTCTTCTCACCCTCCTTCGAAGCCATATACGTCAACGACGCCGAGACCTACGACCAGATACGCAATTACGTGGCACTCATCGCCCCCGAACGCGTAGACATCGTCAAGCTCTACGACAAACCCGAGCCAATCTTCGACACCTACGCCGTTACACGCCAAGTCAAGGCCTCCTTCGGCAAGACCGTATCCTTCAAGGCCGGAGCATACATCATCATCGAGCACACCGAAGCACTCCATACCATAGACGTCAACTCCGGCAACCGCACCAAAGCAGACACAGACCAGGAAACAAACGCCCTGGACGTCAACCTGCGTGCCGCCGACGAAATTGCACGACAACTGCGCCTGCGCGATATGGGCGGCATCATCGTCGTCGACTTCATAGACATGGCCAAAGGCGAACACCGCCAGCAGCTCTACGAGCACATGAAAGAAGTCATGGCCAACGACCGCGCACGACACAACATCCTGCCGCTAAGCAAATTCGGCCTGATGCAAATCACGCGCCAACGCGTGCGCCCCGTACTCGACATCACCACCACCGAGACCTGCCCCTCATGCTTCGGAAAAGGCGAAATACAACCCTCGCTGCTGTTCACGGACACCCTCTACGAGAAGCTCCATTACATGATTGACGACCTCGGCATCAAAGACTTCACGCTCTACGTCCACCCCTATGTCGAAGCATACCTGCGCAAAGGATGGCTCTCAAGCCTTTACCGACGCTGGCGCCGCAACCTCGGCGTCCGCTTCGGCCTCGTCCCCGACCAGTCGCTGGCCTACCTGCAATACCGCGTCGTGGACAAAGAAGGCAACGCCATCGACCTCAAGCAGGAAAAAGACACACAGCAAAGCAGCGTAGCCAAGACACGACGACGCCAAGACGCCGCACGCGCCGAAGCCGAAGACTCCGCGCCCGAAAAAGCCGAAAAAGCCAAGAAACCAAAGGCCGAAAAGACTGAGAAAACCGAGAAGCCCAAGGCCGAGAAGCCCGGCAAGACAGCCAAGGCATCCGAGACCCCGAAATCCCCCAAGAAAGAGAAAAAATCCGAGAAAACAAGCGGCACGGACACGCCCAACGTAAAAACCGCGCCCGCCGAGACATCCGCCGCGTCTGCCGACGCGTCTGCACCCGCACCCGCCGCGTCCGCACCCGCCGAAGCTCGAATCACCGCCGAGGACGACGCATCCTCCGCACGCTCCGACGTCGAAGCCAAGGACAAGCCCGGACGAAACAAACATCGCCGACGCAGCTCGCGCGCAAGAAAGCAGGCCGCAGCCCCGACAAGCTCAGAGAACTCGGAGAATTCAGAGAACTCGGAGAAATCCAAAACATCCAAGAAATCAGAGGCCAAGCCGACAGCGTCAGAAGCCAAGCAGACCTCAACCACCGCGTCCAAGTCCGCAGACGACCCGACGCAACAATAGCATCAACCATAACCCCAATTGCGATACACAACACGGAGGCGCCCGGCTCTAATGCCTGACGCCTCCGCTTTTTTTCACCGAACACCCGAAAGATACTGCCTCAAAATAACAGACTCAACAGGAGAGGCATAATGACTAATTACCCCCAAGGTCAACGGTTTTGGAATAGGGTTTCAGCCAATATGTTCAGTAATAGTGTTTTAGTATATAGTGTTTTAGTATATAGTGTTTCAGTAATAGTGTTTCAGTCAGTGTATCTGAGCCGATTTTGCTCAAGCCGGTGATTTTGGTCCTCGTGTCGTGGCATACACCTATCCCCAAAAACTCTCGAAGCGTACAAAAATAAATGAAAGCCGTAACAAAAAAACACTACCAAAATGCGTGTGCATCAACCATTTTTTTGTAACTTTGCACGCGAATAGTGCTTATACGATTTTCATGGCACTACAACTATGAGCACTTGCCTGATAATTATTCACCTAAAAAAATAAAAAGGTAGACAACCTACCACTTACTTAACTTACCACATGAAAAAGCTCCTGACGTTAATAGCCATGGCGCTACTTCTGCCGATAGGCACCTACGCCGCGACATACATCAAAGGCAAACAGGTGGCAACCATCGACCGAATGTACCAGTTTGTCAAATCCAAAAACCCCGGTTTCGACCGCGAAATCGCCGTCCAAATGTACAAGATGGGCGAAAAATACGGCATACGCGGCGACATTGCCCTGTGCCAATCCTGTATCGAGACCGGATGGTTCAAATATACCGGCGGCACTGCAGTGACCCCCGATGACCACAACTATTGCGGCCTCGGCGTCACCCAAAAAGGCAAAAAAGGCTGCCAATTCGCCACCGTAGCTCTGGGCTGCGAAGCCCAAATCCAGCACCTCTTTGCATACGCGTGCACAGATGCACTGCCATACCCGAAGGTAGATCCGCGATTCAACTACGTGAGACGCGGCTGCGCCCCCACCTGGGAATCCCTCGGCGGCAAATGGGCCTCAGCAACCAACTACGGCACACAAATCCTCGCGGTATACAACCAAATGATGGCCTTCAACGTGGCCAACCCCACGCTGAAAGCCTCCAAAACCTCGCTGAGCTTCACCGTCGAGAAAGGCAAAGTCTCGTCAGCACAAAGCGTCACCATCACCGGGGCCAACCTCTCGTCCAAAATCGTGTACAACGCCGCATCCAAAATGGCCTCCGTGACCACCTCCGGATGGGACGACTACACAGGCGGCACGATGTCCATCAAGGCTGACGCATCAGGCCGGGCCGCAGGCTCTTACGAGACATACGTGGCCGTACAAAGCGGCTCGGGCAGCAACCTCAAGCGCGTCGAAATCAAGGTATACATCACCGTCACCGAACCCGCAGCAGCGCCCTCGCTGAGCGCCACACCCGGCTCGCTGACACTTAGCGCCACTCGCGGACAATCCAACCCCACAGCCACCATTTCGGTCAAGGCAGCAAGCCTGACAAGCGATATCAGCTACAACAGCAGCACCTCGACATTCACCGTCGCACCGGCCTCCGGATGGAATGCCCGCACCGGCGGCAACCTCATCGTCACCATGGACGCCTCCAAGAGCGCCGGCAACTACAGCGGATACGTAGCCATCTCCGGCGGCGGTGCCTCACGAGTACAAGTCAACATCTCCGGCACCATCACCGAACCCGCAGCCAATCCCACGCTAAACGTCTCACCCTCGACACTGACGCTATCCTGCACACAGGGCGACGCCAACCCCACGGCCACTGTCACCGTAAGCGCCTCCAACCTCACCTCCGGACTGATATATGACATCAACGGCAACGGATTTACCGTCACTCCGCAAAGCGGATGGAACGGAAGCACCGGCGGACGCCTCACCGTGGCTCTGGACGCCTCCAAAGCCGCCGGAACTTACAACGCCACACTGACCGTCAAAGGCGGCGGCGTCACCACACGCAACGTCACCATCACCGGCACCATCAAGGACAAAGGCACAACCCCCGACCCGACACCCTCCACCGAACTAAAGCTCAAAGAGGTCTGGAACCTGAGCACCACAGCCAATACCGCCACGGACTGGTCCGACAAATTGCGCAACTTCGACTACTGCGACGGATACCTCTACGCCATATACAACAACTCCGAAGTCATCGTTCTGGACGCACGCACGGCAATGAAGGTCGGCACTCTTGACAAAGGCTCGGTAGTGACCGGCGGAACACTCGCGCTATGCGACGTACGATGCTTCGAAGGCAAGATCTACGCCTGCAACCTTGCCGCCTCCGGCAAGGAACTCCGCATATACGTCTGGGACAATAAAGACTCGCAGGCAAGACTGTTTTACAGCACCACCGACCTGCAAGGAGCGGCTCGCTTAGGCGACTGCATGGAAATTGTCGGCAACGAAAACGATATGTGGTTTGCATTCTGCAACGACGACGGCACAACGACACGCATCGTCGAGTACCACCGCACCAACGGGTCGTGGAAAGCCAAATGCACCAACGCCACCGCCAACGGCGCACGCCTGGCCAGCGGCATCAGCTCGCGCGTACTTCCCACCGGCAACGGATACTGGATTGACGGACAGGGCATACTGCCCACCTTCTGCAACCTCAGCGGCGTCAAGCAATACGCCCTCACCGGCGAAAGCGTACTACAAGGCAACGCCTGGAAGGAATTCGTCTACGGCGGCCGTAAATACATGTTCGTCACCACATATCTCAACAAGAGCGCCGCTTCCATCGCCGACGGCACCATGCGCCTGTACGACGTCACCGACGGCTACGACAAAGCAAAAGCCATGGGCGACTATCCCGCCAACGGCCTCGGCGCCACCCGCAACATCTCATTCACCGGAGGCATCGAATACAATGTCGCTTCATGCCAGGGCATCGAAGCCTGGGTGATGATTACCGGTCAGGGCCTTGCATACTACAGCTCATGCACCACAAGTCCGGTAAACCCCGAGCCCGGGCCCAATCCCGAACCCAATCCCGAGAAGCCAACGTCACTACCCACCATGTTCAACACCGACTGGGAGTACAGCTCCGCACAAGGCACCTCGACATCCTATATGAACCCCTCGAATGTCAATACGCGCAATATGGTGCTCAACGGCGACAACCTATACGTACTGCAACGCAGCAGCGACGATGCCAATATCCACATTGTGAATGCCGAAACCGGTGTACAGAAAGGCACACTGGACAACGGCAGCATCGCCGCCGAAACATATCGCTATTTCTCCGTGGCCAATCTCTCGGGCACCATAGTGGCCTGCAACGCAGCACTGAGCGCCACCTCTACCCTCAAGGTCTATGCATGGAACGGCGATAACGCCACACCCGCGACAATCCTCAGCACCACCAACCACGGCGGCCGCGCAGGCGACCTGATGTGCGCCTCCGGCACCATCAACAACGGCAAACTCTACTTCGCATCCAATACCGGGTACGCCGGCAAAGTGTATGTGTACACCGTCACCAACGGCACGGCCAACGCCACTCCGCAGGTGATTACACTCAAAGACTCCTCCGGCAAAGACTTTGACCTGGGCGGCGGATTTGCAGTCATCGAAATACGCGTAGACGAACAGGGCCGCATCCTGGCCAGCGGCAAAGGCGGCGCCACAGCCCTATTCAGAGCCGACGGCACACATATCGAGTCTATGAAAAATACGGCAGTCGGCGACAACACCTACGGCAGCAGTTGCCAGATGTTCGCGTTCGGCGACTACACCCTCGCCGCCTCCGTGACCTACGCCACCGGCGTCAAGGGCGGACGCCTCAACCTCATAGACGCCACCAACGGCCTGTCCAATGCCTCGCTGAT
>UMDL01037521.1_pt1 | contig 12987 bp, 10 predicted proteins | sample 1964481 | NCBI WGS metagenome assembly UMDL01 (sample SAMEA4835993, study PRJEB28245) | human gut metagenome | biome: gut microbiome; material: fecal sample | place: Denmark | collected 2008 | reverse complement strand
GCAGCCCGCCAATGGCTATGCCATGGTCAATCACCTGATTTTTAATCAGATGAAACCGGGTAATAAATTCGACCTGAAAATGACATTCGCCAACGGAGAAGAGTTGGTGACAAAGGATTGCAAACTGTAAGGATGCAAGTCCTCAGTAGCAGTTAACGAAAGAAATTCTTCTAAAGTTTATGGCGGATTGACTCTTAATGGTGTCAATCCGCCAATTTTATGCATCGGCATTAACTTGCTCCGTTTGCGGAAACGGTGTTTGCACTGAGGCAAAAATTTTATTAACTTTGCAGTCCATATCTCCCATAAAAATGAAGAACAACACTCTCAACATATTACTTTATAGCATTATAGCAGCAGTCATGGTGATAGTGGCCGGTGTGCCCGGCGCCATGGCCGCCAGGCAGAGCAAACAGAAGTTCGTGGTGGTGATTGACGCCGGTCATGGCGGCAAAGACCCCGGCGCGCAAGACAATGGCGTGAAGGAAAAGGATGTGAACCTCGGGGTGGCGCTGAAGCTCGGCGAGTTCCTGAAAAAGAATCTGAAAGACGTAAAGGTAATATATACGCGCGACAAGGATGAATATCTGACTCTGCAGGAACGTGCGGAGAAAGCCAATAAAGCCAACGCCAATCTCTTTATCTCGCTTCATGTGAATTCGGCCGATGCTGCCAATCCGCGTCGCATCAGTCTTGCCGGCTCGTCGGTGCATGTATTGGGACAGAGCAAGGACCGCAAGAATGCCGATGTGGTAAAGCGCGAAAATTCAGTAATTAAGCTTGAGAAGGGGTATGCGGAGAATTATCAGGGCTTCGACCCCGACAGCGACGAGAGCTACATCATCTTCGAGATGATTCAGAAACGCCAGCAGGAAAGGAGTCTTGACCTTGCGCAGGAGATTCAGAAGCAGCTGAAGACGGTGGCAGGACGGCGCACCCGAGGTGTTACGCAAGAGCCGTTTTGGGTGTTATGGGCCACCTCCATGCCGGCGGTACTTGTGGAAATGGACTTTATCTGCAATCCCAATTCAGCCAAATATCTGGCATCCGAAACGGGTCAGAACCGCATAGCCAAGGCTCTTTTCAACTCCATACGCACATATTACACTCAGGAGCTTGCTTTGGCCCGTGAGCCTAAGGCGACCCCGGAAGCTGAGGACGAGGAGATAAACATTGCCGACGGACAGACCTACGTGAGCGATGGATTTGCCATCATAGGCAGCAGTGTGTCGCCCGAACGCAAGGTAACGGCGTCGACAGGCGGCAAGACCTCCACTCGCCGCGTGGCAGGCTCCAGACGCCGGTCGGCAGCAGCGCGAGCCGCTTCGGCATCGCTGATACGCGAGCAGAAAGAGATGAATGTGCGCACTCACGCCGAGCCGGAAGCGCTGTCGGCAAAGAACGCTCAGAAGCCCCGCACCACAGCATCGGCAAACACTGCGGAAATGACTGCGGAGAAGTCCTCCAAGCCCGACAAGAAGGGTAAGAATAAGTCGGCCAAGGCCGACAAACAGAAGCGGAATAAGGAGAATCAGAGCGCCTCGGCAAAGAAGGCAAAGAGCAACAAACGCCGCGGACAGAAGGCGGTGATAGTAATGCCGTCGCAGGCTGCCGCCACAACTCAGACTGCTCAGACTGGTCAGACAGCTCAGACGAGTCAGACGAGTCAGACTGGTCGGACTGGTCGGACAAGTCAGACTGGTCAGACAGGTCAGACAAAGGGCACTGAGAAAGTAGAGGCCAAAGCAAGCCGCAAAGAATCTCAGACTGATGCTGAAATAAAGAGGGCTTTCCAAACGGATGTCAAGGTTCAGGCCAAGGCAGAGAAAAAGGTTCAAGCCAAGGCAGAGAAAAAGGCTCAGCCCAAAGATCCGGCAAAAGCCGAGGCGCCGAAGGCCGTAAAGGTACAGGCCAAGGCAGAGCCCAAGAAGGAGAAGAAAGCAAAGAATCAGGAGAAGCTCCCTCAGCCTTCACAAGCTCAGGCTAACGCTTCAGCCGTAAGCCACAAAGCCAAAAGGGCCCGTTTGAATAAGACTCATTGACAAAAAAACTAAAACCATAAGCACAACAACGCCACAGCCGTCATATCTGTTATGAAGAAAAAGTTTATCAACAAAGAGGTGATAATCGGTGCCTCAGTACTGGTAGCATTAGCGATACTCTTCTTCGGTATCGACTATCTGAAGGGCATCAATCTGTTCAAGCCGGTGAACTTCTATTACGTGAATTACGACCGCGTTGACGGCCTTGAAGTGGCGGCTCCGGTAACTATCGATGGCTACAAGGTTGGCCAGGTGCGCGACATAGAGTTCAACTACGAGCATCCGGGCAAGATAAAAGTGTTGCTGGCTCTGGATCCGAAACTGCATCTGCCTCAGGGCACCAAAGCGGAAATCTCGCAGAGTCTGCTTTCCGGCGCCAGCATTGCGCTGCATTTAGGCTCCTCCACAACGATGATAGAAAAGGGTGGCGAAGTGCCGCCAATGACGGCTCCCGACCTCATGAGCACCGTCAGCGACCAGATTCTGCCCACCGTAAACAGCATTCTGCCGCGCGTAGATACGCTGATGTTCAACCTCAACACGCTCACCTCCCACCCGTCCATCTACTCGTCGTTAGGGCATATTGAGGGCGTAACGAACAATCTCTATCACGGCACGGTGCTTCTCAATTCCACTTTAGGCAAGATTGACAGTTACACACCGGCCATGTACGGCCGCATCAACAATATCGCCAATAATCTCGACACCATAACGGGCGACCTCACTCACCTTTCGGGCACGCTGCGCGACCTGCCGCTCGACAAGTCGGTGCAGAACGTCAATGAACTGACCGAAAGGCTGATAGCGTTCTCCAATACGCTCAACAATGAGAAATCTACGTTGGGTCTGCTGATGAACGACCCGCAGCTCTACAACAATCTCTGCAAGGTGAGCGCCAGTGTGGATTCGCTGATTCTCGACATTAAGAAAAACCCCAAACGCTACATTTCCATCAAGCTTCTTTAAGAGTGTGTGGATTAGTATAAGGAAGAAAAGTAAGCACGCTCTTAAAAAGAAATGAATAACGGCCGCCCCACAGTATCGCCAGATCTGCAGCAGAAATGGGAGTTGTTTCAGCGTCTAATCCGCGCCTCGATAGGCACGGAGCTTTACAACAACTGGTTTTCTGAAACGTATCCGGTGTCGCTCGAAGATAACAAGCTGACGCTTGCCATCCCTTCCATCTACGTACGCGAGCAATATGAATATCGCTTCTGGGAGCCGTTCAGCCAGGCTCTCGACAAGGCTTTCGGCCAGGAAACGGATATCTATTGGAGTGTGGGCATTGTGCAGGATGACGAGGCGGGAAACTTAGTGGTAGCGGGCACGGGAAGCGCCGCTCGCGCCCGCAAGGATGCCCCTGCGCCGGCTGGTACGGATTTTGAGGAGACGTCGGGGCTGAATCCGGCCTATACGTTTGCCAATTACTGTGTTGGCGAGAGCAACCGGTTGCCCTACACCATAGCCCGCGCCATTGCCGACAAGCCCGAACGCAACGACTTCAATCCGTTCTTCCTCTACGGACCGGTGGGTGTTGGCAAGACTCACCTCATCCAGGCCATTGCCATAGCCATAAAAATGCGGCATCCGGAAGCGAGGGTGCTGTTTGTGAGCATGCGAAATTTCCAGAATCAGTATCAGGTGGCGGCTCAGCAGGGCAAAGTGCCCGACTTCATCAACTTCTATCAAAGCATTGATGTGCTGCTGATTGACGATATGCAGGAGCTGAGCGGCAAGAAGGGCACCATGGATACCCTCTTCCCCATTTTCAACTATCTGCACGGCTCCAACCGCAAGCTCATCTTCACGTGCGACCGTCCGCCGGCAGAGCTTGAAGGCATCACCGACCGCCTCATCGACCGTTTCAAATGGGGCAGTACGGAAATGCTGTCGAAGCCTGATTTGGAGCTGCGGCGCACCATTCTGCGCCACAAAGCGGCCGCCGGCGGATTGGAGCTGCCAGAGAATATCATCAACATCATAGCCGAAAACATCACCGGGTCGGTGCGCGAGCTGGAAGGCGTGGTAGCGGCGCTGACGTTGCGCGCCATAACCCTGTCGGTGCCCATCACGGCCGAACTCGCTCTGCAGGAGGCCCGCAAGATGATACGGCCGCGAGCCAAGAGCATCAACTTCGACATGATTGTGGAATGTACCGCCGAGAGCTTCCGCATCAACCCCGACGTAATCTTCTCAAAGAGCAAGGTGCGCGACATTGCCGATGCCCGGCAGGTGATTATGTATCTGGCAAACAAGCACTTACAGCTGTCGCAGACGGCCATAGGCGACCGGCTGCGGCGTAAGCACTCCACCGTGCTCCACGGCATAAGAACCATTGCCAACCGCATGACCGTGGACCGCGACCTCTGTGAATCCATTGAATGGATTGAAAAAGAACTCCTACGATAAAACTAACCACATAACCCCATTTTTCTTTTCACCTCTCCCCTCTTAATTCTCCCCTCATAACTGCTCTCATATCCACAAATTTGCCCTGAAGCTATGCCGGAAAAATCCACATTCAAATATTATGCTTTTATAAGCTATAACTCCAAAGACACGGCTTGGGGCAAACGGCTTCAGCACAAGTTAGAGCATTACCGCATGCCTGCCACGTTGTGCAGTCAACGCGGATGGAAGCGCAAACCCATTGACCCGGTCTTCTTCGCCCCCAACGACATTCAGCCGGGTAAGCTGACCGACGAGCTGAAGAGCCGGCTGCACCAATCGCGCAATCTCATAGTTATCTGCTCACCAAACTCGGCACAGTCTAAATGGGTGGGAGAAGAGATAGATTATTTCCACTCTTTGGGCAGAGACGACAACATCCATCTGTTTATAATTGACGGAGAACCGAACAGCGGAGACCCGGCCACGGAATGTTTCAATGCCAAGCTAAAAGAGCTGCAACTGCCCGAAATTCTCGGCGCCAACATACACGAAAAGATTTATCGGTGGCCGTGGCTGAACCGTCAGCGCGCATACGTACAGCTCATCTCCAAGCTGCTCAACGTGGAGTTTGACAGCATCTGGCGCCGACATCGTCGGCAACTGATACAACGACTGATATTAAGCGTTGCTGGCATCCTTGTCATTCTCGCCGCCTTTGTGGCATTATGGCTGATGACGCGCCCTGTTGACGTGAGTGTGAAACTGAAAGAAGCCACTGTTCACAACAGCCAGCTGCCCCCACTGCACGATGCCGTGGTTACGCTCACCATAGACAACGAGACAAAGGCCGATACCCTGAAAAGCCTTGACGACAAAGGCTTCTTCCCCAATATCCCTCACCGCGCAATAGGCAAAAAAGCACGGATAACCTTTGCCTGCAACGACTGGGAGCCGTTAGACACCACATTGTTACTTTCGGACCAAAACATCATTAATATCCGCCGCAATCCACACCGCTACGGCGACGTCTCCTTCTGCCTGTGGAATCTGAGTACCGAACAAGGCGTTGGAAACACACGCCTCACCATAGCCGGGCAGACAGTAACATCAGATGCCGACGGCAAAGTGTCGGTGTTCATTCCTTTAGCACGTCAGAATGTTGTCTATACCATAGAAAGCGAAAGAGAATTGGAAGACAATAAACTCACTATGCCAACCACGGAAAGCACCGTGATATTAACCAAATAAATCCACAAAAACTCACCCTACTTAAAATCCTAACTTTATGAAACGTCAAGCTCTCTTTATCATCATCTTTGCTGTTTTGACAGCCATGTTCGCCGATGCACAGACAACCCAGAAAGGTGTTGTCTACCGTTATAACGGCAAGAAACCGCGCACCCCGATAGGCCAAGTTTATTTAAAACCGAACACCTCAGCCAATGGTGTACTCAGCAACGAGAACGGTGTCTTTAAGCTATCGCTCAACAATCTGAGCATGGGTTCGCGCATAGGCAAGGTTCGCGTAACCAAACAAGGCATGATGGTCTTCAATCAGCAGGCTGTGGACGAATGGAGCGTGCGCAAGGACCCGCTGCGTCTCATTCTATGCGATGCAAACGAGTTCCAGCGTCAAAAGAAACATCTGATAAGCATAGGCGAACGCCGTGCCAAAGAGAAATACGACAAAGAGCTGGCCAAGCTCAACAAAATCAACGAAAATCAAAGCATCAAGATAGAAGAGTATTACGATAAGCTCGATTCATTAGAAAAAGAGTATCAGAATGCTCTCAAGCACATGGATGAATATGCTGATTTGTTTGCCCGCATAGACGAGAGCGAGGTCGACACGCTGGCTCAACGAGGTATAGAACTCTTCAACAAAGGTGAGTTGGAAGAATCGTTGCGCCTGTTCGAGAAAGGCAATTATATGAGCAAACTCAAAGAAGCCCTGCGAGTAAAAGCCCAGGCCCAAGATATGCGTCAGCTGGCTGATTCAGCCGAGATGCTTGCCGACAAAGACATCGAAACCTACACTCGAAGCCTCAAAGCCCAGATTTCCACCTATAAGCTCAACAACGACTGGGAAAAAGCCGGCGCCCTCCTCAAAGAGCTCGCCGACACCTTAGGCTCCTACGAAGCGATGGAAGAATACGCTAACTTTTGTTATAAACAATACGACTTTACAGAAGCTGAAAAGTATTATCAGAAATGCAAGGAGCTTTTGACAAACAAGGAATCTTGCATAAAATCTTCAGATCTTGCCTTTGTTTACAAGAACCTCGGAATTATATATGATAAAAACCAACAATATAAAGAAAGCGAGACGATGTTCAAAGAAGCGTTGAAAATATACGAACATCTTGCAAATAAAACGCCCGGTACTTATAAAAATGAAATTGCTCTGACACAGAAGAAACTTGCGGATTTATATACCACAATTAAACATTTTGAAGAAAGTGAAATACTTTTCAAGAAAGTATTAGAATTCTTTCAAAAACTTGAGAATGAAACACCTGGAACTTATAAGAATGAAATAGCAATGAGCCAACATAATCTGGCATATTTATATTCCGAACTTAATCGTTTTGCAGAAAGTGAGGCTCTTAACAAAGCTACTTTAGAAATCTATCAACAGCTCGCCAAAGATAATCCAGAAAGTTATGATCCTTATGTAGCTAAATCTCTAAATAATCTTGCAAGTATAAATATTACGTTTAGTCAATATGAGGAGGCGGAAAATATGTTCAAATCCACATTAGCAATCTATGAACGGCTCGTTAAAGATAATCCCGAAGCTTATGTTTCATCATTAGCCGATATTCAATTGAACTTAGGAATTTTATATTTACAGACAAAACGGTATCCGGATAGTGAAACAATGCTCAAATCAGCCTTACATAACTATGAGCAATGCACCGAGAAAAACCCAAGGTATTTGAACATAATTTAGCACAAACACGCATCTCTCTTGCAAATTTACATAAAGGCCTTAAAAAGTTCACAGAGAGTGAATCACTTTATAAAATATCATTACAAACTTACGAGCTTCTCTATAAATTATATCCTGCAGTTTATACTCGATATTTAGCATCGACACGAATAAATCTTGCTAATTTATACTCCGATATGAGACGCTTTGTGGAGAGTGAAGAAATGTACAACGCTGCTTTGCGTTCATATGATAATATCATCGAAAAATATCCTGAAGTTTATAAAGCTGATGAATCACAAATAGCAACGGCTCAAATGAATTTGGCAAATCTTTATATACAGACGCGACAATATGACAAAAGCGAAACTTTGCTTAAAACCGCTTTAACAACATTTGAGCGTCTGGCTAAAGAAAATTCCAAAGCTTATGAAACATCTGTATTAGATGTGCAATTTCATCTTGCAACAATATACGCAATCTCCAACAATTATAGAGAAGGACATAAGCTCAATTCTATACTACTACCAAAACTAAAAGAAAATTTGATTAATAAATCTACATATTTCTTAGAAGTATACACGCATTTAATAATAAGTCAATCTTATTATTCAATTCTTTTGGGTCTATTTAAAGATGGTGAACAATATGCGTTAGAAGCATTGACAGTAGCACCGAGCTTTAACATTATCAACACAAATTTAGCGGCGGCATTACTATTTCAGGGAAAGGTTGAGGAAGCTGAAAAAATCTACCGTCAATATAAAGCCGAGTTAAAAGATAGTTTCTTGGGCGATTTTGCCGAATATGAACGCCTGAAGGTGATTCCGGAAGAGCGGAAGGCAGATGTGGAACATATCAAAGCTATGCTCAACGAACAATAGAAATAATCTGCGCGACAGATCTGCCTGACAAAGAGCTACAACGCTGTATAATACTGCTTACTCATCTTAATTATGTAAAGATGGCAAATTAGGTAAGCTAAGAAAGTTAATCTGATAAGGGAAGAGGACAGAGAGGACAAAAAAATCCTCTTCCCTTATTTTTGATTCACAAAAAAGTGTTACCTTTGCAACGCAAAACGATGCGGCAGTAGCTCAGTTGGCAGAGCATGAGCTTCCCAAGCTCAGGGTCGCGGGTTCGAGCCCCGTTTGCCGCTCAAGGATAAAAGCAGAGACTGTGTCAGGTGGTTACCGGCACAGTTTTTTTTTGATGCGCGGCGGCTTAAGGGGATGGAATATACAAGGCGAGGAAGAAATGAGGGCGTGTCTAAAGGGTCAGGTATGGTGGTAAGGTTCGCCGCGGAGGATGGTGAAGGCGCGGTAAAGTTGCTCGGCAAGGAAGAGGCGTATCATCTCGTGGGTGAAGGTCATTTGCGACAGGGAAAGCATTTCATCGGCGCGGTCGTAGACTGCCTGCGAGAAGCCGTAAGGGCCGCCAATGATGAGTACAAGGCGTTTGCGCCCCGTCGACATTTTCTTCTGCAGCCATTGTGAAAATGCCGTTGAGGTATACTGACGTCCGCGCTCGTCGAGCAATACGACATAATCAGAGGGTTGAACGGCATCGAGCAGCATCTTGCCTTCGCGTTGTTTCTGTTCGGCTTCGGGTATGGATTTGCCGCGGCGTGTGTCGGCAAGTTCATACATCTTTACGGAGGCATAGTGAGTGAGTCGACGAAGGTAATCGTCGAGACCCTGACGCACGTACGGCACGCCGGTTTTGCCTATGGTGAGAATGGCTATTTCCAACCTTGTGAGGTTTAATGGCAGCCCCTGAGGATGAGTTTTTGCGTCAACAGGGGGTGCTTTTCAACATTAATTATTATCTTTGTGCAAAATTACAAAATTCTTATGAAAACTGCAGAAGAGCTTTTTAAGGCATTGTTGGATTTGGCCTTTGCCGAGGACATCGGCGACGGCGACCACACTACGCTGTCGACGATACCGGCCGACGCCATGGGCGAGGCACGTCTTTTGGTAAAGGAAGATGGTGTGCTTGCCGGCGTGGAACGCGGCATAGCGGTGCTGAAGCGTCTTGACCCTACAATAGAGACTGAGGTGTTCATCACCGACGGCACGCCTGTAAAAAAGGGCGACGTTGCGTTCATAGCGCGCGGACCTCAGCGTTCGCTGCTCACCGCCGAACGTACCATGCTCAACATTATGCAGCGTATGAGCGGCATAGCCACCCTTACGGCACGCTATCAGAAGGAGCTGGAGGGCACGAAGGCGCGTGTGCTCGACACGCGCAAAACAACGCCGGGTATGCGCATACTGGAAAAGGAGGCTGTGGCCACCGGCGGCGGCGCCAACCACCGTATGGGTCTCCACGATATGATTCTGATAAAGGACAATCACATTGACTTTGCCGGCGGCATCGAGAAGGCCATAGACCGCGCACGCGATTATTGCCGCAAGAATGGCAAGAATCTCAAGATAGAGGTGGAAACCCGTAGTCTCGACGACATCCGACGCGTTCTCGAACATGGCGGAGTAGACAGGGTGATGTTCGACAATTTCACGCCTAAGCTGACCAAAGAGGCCGTGGCGCTTGTAGCCGGGCGGGTAGAAACAGAATCGTCAGGCGGCATCACGCTGGAGAATCTGCGCGAATATGGTCTCACCGGTGTGGATTTCATCTCGGTGGGAGCGCTCACTCACAGTGTCAAGGGCCTCGACCTCAGCTTTAAAGCCATTAAGAAATAAATGTTGCAATGACCAACTCGAGATATATGGGCCGCGGTGTGTCGGCCACGAAAGAGGATGTGCACAATGCCATCAAAAATATCGACAAAGGGCTTTATCCCAAGGCCTTCTGCAAGATTATCCCCGACATTCTCGGCGGCGACGCTGATTGGTGCAACATAATGCACGCCGACGGAGCGGGCACAAAATCGTCGCTTGCCTACGCCTACTGGCGCGAGACGGGCGATATGAGTGTCTGGGCCGGCATAGCCCAGGACTCGCTGATAATGAATATCGACGATTTGCTGTGTGTGGGAGCCACCGACGGCATCCTGCTCTCGTCGACCATAGGGCGCAACAAACTGCTTATTCCCGGGTCGGTAATCGCTGCCATAATCAATTCCACAGAGGATCTGCTGGCCAAGCTGCGGAGCCTTGGCGTGGGCATTAACAGCACGGGAGGCGAAACGGCCGATGTGGGAGACCTGGTGCGCACCATAATAGTAGACAGCACTGTAACCTGCCGTATGCCGCGCAAAAACGTCATCGACAATGCCAATATCCGCCCGGGCGACGTGATTGTGGGTCTGGCAAGCTATGGGCAGGCCACTTACGAGGAGGAATACAACGGTGGCATGGGCAGCAACGGCCTTACATCTGCGCGCCATGACGTTTTCTCGCATATCCTTCAGGAGAAATACCCTGAGACGTGCGACCCGAATCTGCCGGCCGAGCTTATCTATTCAGGCAGCCGGAAGCTGACCGACGCCGTTGAAGGTTCGCCACTCGACGCCGGCAAGCTCGTACTCTCCCCCACCCGCACATACGCCCCTGTGGTGGCCCGTATCCTCAAAGAGATGCGCCCGCACATTCACGGCATGATACACTGCTCAGGCGGCGCTCAGACCAAGATTCTGCATTTCCTCGACGATGGCATGAAGGTGGTGAAAGACAATCTCTTTCCGCTGCCGCCGCTTTTCCGCCTGATTCAGCAGGAAAGCCAAACAGACTGGAAAGAAATGTATCAGGTGTTCAACATGGGCCACCGGTTTGAGATTTATCTGCCCGAAGAGTACGCCAGGAGCATAATAGAAATCTCGCGCAGCTTCAATATCGACGCACAGATTGTGGGACGCGTGGAAGCTGCCCCCAACCAATCCGCCTCAGTGGAAATACACTCTCCTTACGGCGAATTTCACTATCAAAACTAATCACTAAAACCAACCAACAGTATGCGCAAAATCACACTGTCAGTAATAGTAAGCCTTGCTTGCTGCTTCTTCTTCAACTCCTGTATAGGCAGTTTCGCCCTCACCAACAACGTCTTGAACTGGAATCGCCAGGTAGGGTCCAAATTCGTCAATGAGCTGGTATTTTTCGCATTCTGGATTCTTCCGGTGTATGAGGTAACAGCCCTGAGCGACCTCCTCGTGCTCAATTCGATAGAATTCTGGAGCGGCAACAACCCTGTAAGCGCCTCCACCAAAGTCATCGACACAGACCATGGCCGCTATCTGGTGAAATGCGACGGCAAAGGCTACGACGTAATCGACGAAACCACCGGCGAGACCGTTCGCCTTAACTTTGACCAGCCCACTCAGACCTGGTCAATAGAAATGGGCGACGAGGATGTGCCCTTCATGACGTTTGTTGACGACACCCACGTGAAGATGATTACCCCCGACGGCAGTTTCAACGTTTACGAAACCAGCTCCGAAGGACTCATGGCATATCAGGCCGTAGCCACCCAATCGCTGCTTTCGCGCAAGTAATACCCTAAAACCCTACAAATCAGACAGTTAACTCCAATAAGACGAGAAGCTGATTGTTAACGTTTGTTAAAAATCAAATAAATTCGGGGCAAACCCTTGCAGGGTAATAAAAAAAGCATTAACTTTGCACCGCATTTGGGAAGCAACCCCTCTTAACAGCCACAACAACAGACACTGTGGCATCTCCCTCAGAGATAGAGGAAACGAACCCAAAGCCTCTTCGGGGTGTAGCTCAGCCCGGTTTAGAGTACGCGTCTGGGGGGCGTGTGGTCGCAAGTTCGAATCTTGTCACCCCGACTGAGACAAAGTGCTGAATTTTCAGGTAGTTACTGAGATTCAGCACTTTACTTTTACACCCAATCTACCCTCCCCAGGTGATCAAAACTTTTCAATATGGTGGTATTTTTGGGGCAAAAAAGCAAATTACGTGCAAATTTTAGCGGGGTAAATTGGACAGTATATTGGCACGGGAGGTAGAGAGAAGGCGCATGATAAAATACATGTGTTTAGACATAGAGATTTCAGCGGCGGAAGATGAAAAATAGCCTCTAATACAACTGAAATGGGCTTCGTGGGCACTTTATAAGTTTACATATTAGAATATAGGTTCAACAAATAATCGGGTGGCTATTTTTCTGAGTATTCCAAATTCGTTTGTTATCGGCTAACTCAATTTGGTCTAAAATCGCTTACAGGCACAGCGCATCAGCTCGCCCACCTGCTCATCGGCGGCGGTCTGCTCGGCGTAATCCATGTAAGCTGTCTCCATACCCTTTTACCGCCGCGGTGCTATCAAAGAAAAAGCCCGGCTAACCATCTGGCTAACCGGGCTGCGCACCCTGCCTGCTCTGACCGGAAGGAGCGCTATGTAATCAAAAACTATCAGAGCTATATCTTATCTGCCGTTTCCTCCAACATCACTGAAAGACGGCGAAGCGCATTGCGTAATACTTCTTTCTGTTCCGCTGTAAATTCACACTCTTTGCCGTTACCGTCATATCCATTCAGCCGCTGGTAAATCCACCCACGGGAAAAACCAAAAAAATCTCGTGATATATTGCCCCATTTCAGATACGGCAAAACGTCTGCAAGTGCTTGTGTCAACTTCTCCATATTAAGTTTTTTTTGATGGGAGTGTATCGTAATTCGATTTTTGCGATACA
>UMDL01030047.1_pt1 | contig 13092 bp, 4 predicted proteins | sample 1964481 | NCBI WGS metagenome assembly UMDL01 (sample SAMEA4835993, study PRJEB28245) | human gut metagenome | biome: gut microbiome; material: fecal sample | place: Denmark | collected 2008 | reverse complement strand
CCATGCCCCCTCCGGGGCTATGGGCGGGTCCACTACGGCGGCCAATGCAAGGGGTAAAAGCAAAATGCTAAGGAGACCCTGGGCGGCCGTGTGTCCGCGCACCCACAGGTGCATGGTGTCGGAATCGCTGAAAATCCAGCCGGTTACGCAGTAGGCAACCCATATAAACAGGCCATAGAGCAACGTTACGCCCATGGTAGCCAAAGCTGCGGGCAGCTCGGGCTGGGTGCCTGCCGTCAGAGCCAGGTAGAGAAGCAGTCCGCCGCTCAGCAGCGCCACCACGTTGAGCAGCAGCAGGAAGGAGCTTTCGCGCACGGTGTCGTCGAACACGTTGTGCCTCCGGCGCGTGTTAGTGGTCTCGCGCAGCAGCGAGGCGATGAACTTCGATGAGTTGCGGAACTTCAGGCCTATGGCCACCATGAGTATCAGCAGACCTATCATCAGCCACGAATCGCCGAAGCCTATAGCGTTGTCGCGCGGTTCCTGGCGGAAGAGGGGTTCGGCGCGGTCAAACACCATTGCCTCATGCACGTTCAGGGCCTTCAGGGAATCCGCGCGTGCCAGGGAGTCGGCCAATGTCACGCTGTCGGCAGGCAAATGCGCTGTCTGCCCGGAAGCCTGTGCAGCAACCTGTTTAGCCGCCGGACGAGCCGCTTGCCGGGTTACGTGCTTCGGCGCCTGACGAGCTGACTGATGCGCTGACTGATGCGCTGACTGATGAGACGTGTGTAGGGTGTCTGCGGACATTGTATCGATTTGGTATCACTTTTTCAGCCATCCGGCCTGTCGGCACCATTCCACGGTCTGCCGCAGTCCCTGTTCCAGCGATGTCGGCGCAGTGAAGCCGAAATCGCGTTGTGCCGCCGTGGTGTCCACGCGCCAGTTGCGCTGTCGCATGATGTTATATTTGTCGCTGTTGAGCGTGGAAGGCTTGCCGCGTGCTGCACCGATTTTTTGCGCTATGGCGCTTACTATCTTCACGCCCCACAGCGGTACGGTGATGCTGCAAACGTGTTTCTTGCCCAACGCGCCGGCGGCCATGCGCCGATACTCTTTCTGTGTGTAGCAGCGCTCTTCGCTAAGCAGATATGTGCTGTTGGCGGGGGCTTTAAGCAGGGCTTCCAAAGCGGCCTGAGCCAAGTCGGGACCGTAGATGAAGGTGAGCAGCTGACGCCGGTAGCCGGCTCCGAAGCTGAAGCCTTTCTGCAGGCTCTCAAGCATCAGGAAGTAGTCGTGGTCGCGGGGTCCGTAGATGCCGGTGGGGCGGAAGATGATATACGGAACTCCGCTCATAATCACTTCCATCTCGGCCTTCAGCTTCGACGCGCCGTAACGGGTGTCGGGAATGGCCGGGCTCTCTTCGGTGAAGGGGGCATATCCTTTCTCGTCGCCTTTGCCAAGCACCGACAGCGAGCTCATATACAGAAATCTTTCGGGCACTTTGTCGACGGCTTTCAGGGCTTCGAGGAAGGAGCGCAGATACTGGTAGTTGATGCGGTTGAAATCCTCGAAACGGAGGGCTTTGGTGGCGCCAAGGTTGTAGATGATATAATCCCAGCCCCCTTCCGGACTGTTTTGCCGCAGTGTGTCGGCAAGTGTGTCGGGGTTGTCGAAGTCGAACACGGCAAAGCGCAGGCGCTCGTCGCGCAGATACTTCCTCGAGGTCGACTGCCGCACACCGGCCGTTACCTCCCAGCCGCGTTGCAGGGCTGCCTCGGCAAAATGGCTGCCCATGAATCCGCCGGCGCCCACAATCAGGACTTTCTTCTTCATATCATTCATAATACATCATCTCGCCTCTTTCACTCGTTCAGGAAGGCTCTTCTCAGCCCCTCTCACCCCCTTTGGCGTGCTGAAGGCTATCGAGTCTGCCAAAGGTATAACCGTGGCTCAGAAGCCATTCTATGGCCTCGGGAAGCACCTTCAGCACACGCGGCTCGGCCTTCAGCGAGTCATGAAACACTATTATGGCTCCCGGTCGGGCATAGCGCCGCACGTTCTGCATCACCTGCTCGGCCGTTAGGCGCCGCGAATAGTCGCGCGTCACCAGGTCATACATCACCGGGGTGAAGACCTTGCGCATGGCGCGGGCCTGTCGCGGACGCATCCATCCGTGTGGCGGACGGAACAGTGGACTGCCGATGAGTTTGTGGGCCTCCATGATGTCGCGCAGATAACGCTTGGTGGTTACGTGCGCTCCCTGCAGATGATGGAAGGTGTGGTTACCAACGGCATGGCCGCGCCGCCGCACTTCCTCCAACAGCTCGGGATGTCGCCGCACGTTGTCGCCAACCATGAAGAAGGTGGCGTGCACGCCGTAACGGTCGAGGATGTCGAGCACCTTGGGCGTTACCTCCGGCACGGGGCCGTCGTCAAAGGTCAGATAAACCTCGCGCGGCGCGCTCCTTTTCCCTTTGGGCACCCGGAAGAGTGCTGTGGGGAAAAGGAGACGGAATATGCCGGGAGGGCGTTCTATCAGCATAGTTTAGATGCCGCGCGAACGCTTATATTGCATATAGAGGCGTTTCTGACGCTCCAGGTCAATATATTTCATCGAGGGTGCCTCCTGCAGGTCCTGAGGCGTGGCACCTACCACTGCGGGGTCTTCCACCAGCTGATAGAAGATGGTGTCGAGCTCGCGCAGCTCCTGAGGCTGGGCGGCATACTCGGCAGGCGACAGGTCTTTCAGCCCTTTTATGCGCGAGGCGTTAGCCTCAATCTGCATGGCGCCTTCGCTCATGTCGGGGTTCTCCAGGGTGGCACGCACCTGCTCATAGTTCTCGCGCAGCTGTTCCTCGTTGAGGCCGGCTACCACAGGATTCTGCTGTTTCAGTTCGTTGTAATTGCCGCCAAGCTGCTCAAAGAGTTCCACCATGCCCCAGTAGCGATGGGGTATCTGGGTCGATTCTATAGTCAGGGAAACGTTGCCGAAGTTGAGGCGAATGTTCTGCTCGTAAGCCACATACTGTGCGTAGGTCAGCACCATGCTGCGAGCCAGTTCCAGGCCGCGCTGAGCCAGCTGCTTGTCGCCGGTGGCCTTGCTCAGGTCCAGATAGAGGCGAGCCATGTCGGGTGCTATCTGCATGCCGTAGGGGCGCACGCGGTCCGACTGTTTGTCGGTGATGAGGTTCAGCAGCGTGGCCGATTTGCCGTACAGCTCTTTGGCTTTGGCGCTGTTGCCGCTTTCCTGCGCGGCTTTGCCCTCGCGATAATACTGGCGGGCGCCGAGCAGCATATATGTGCGCATGGTGGTAATCATGCGACCGGCGGTCTCGTCGAAATAGGGTATGCGGCCCGTGCTGTCGGCTCCGCCCCAGCGGAACTTGCCGGTAACGTTGTTGAAGAAGCGGTCGGCGCGCACGGTGTTGCCGCTGTTGCTCCAAGGCACAAGCTGCAGCATCAGGCCCGTGGAGCTCTGATACTTGTCAAGGCTCATGTAATAATCATCGCCCACCGTCGAGCACCAGTAGATAGGACGCTGCCAGCCTGTGGCGGCATTGGCGGCGATGATGTCGAGCATCAGCACATCGCTCTGCAGCAACGCGCCTCGCGACTGATATGCCGGGGTATGCGACAGGTCGATGTAGATGTCTTCTATCTTGGCGGTGTCGGCCGGCGACACATAACCCTGTTTCACCATAGCCTCGCGGTTTACGGGAATATAGACCACCGAAGTGGGTATGGTGGGATAGCCGTAGTCTTTGCGGCCGTAACCCTCGTATGCCTGCTTCAGGGCTTTGGTAAGCTCCATAGGCTTGGTCTCCCGGGTGTTGACAAGGAGTATCTCGAGGTTGTCGTAGGCTATGTCGCTCTGCTTGGCTATCATGGGCACGGGTGCCGACTCGTAAGCCTGCATGAAGAGCTGGTTGGCATACCAGTCGGAAGAGAGGTACGAGAGGTTGATGATGCGCACGTCGGGGCGCACTCCCTCTACCTCCTGGGCATACCACAGCGGGAATGTGTCGTTGTCGCCGTTGCAGAAGATGATGGCGTTCGGCTCGGTGCTTTCCAGATAGTTGATGGCGTAATCGCGCGCTGCATAGCGGCCCGAACGGTCGTGGTCATCCCACGTCTGACTCACCATCTGCAGCGGCACGCAGATGCCCAACAGGGCAGCCACCACGCCGCACCACAGTGAAACGGTGCTTCGTGCCGGTTCGTCGGCCTGAGCGGCGGTTGCCGTCTTGCCGTTCTTCTTGCGGCCCATATATCCGGCGCCCCAGAGCATCAGCTGCCACAGTGCCGCCACGCCCATGCCAATCCAGATGGCGTAGGCGTAGAAGCTGCCGGCAAAGGCGTAGTCTCGCTCGCGAGGCTGATAAGGGGGCTGGTTGAGATAGAGGATGATGGCTATGCCGGTCATGAAGAAGAGGAAGAACACCACCCAGAACTGCTCTATGCCGCGTTTGCCGGAGAAGGCTTCCCACAGCAGACCGATAAGGCCGAGAAGCAGCGGCAGCATGTAGAATACGTTATGGCCTTTGTTGTTCTTGCCAAGGTCATCGGGCAGCAGGCTCTGGTCGCCCAGACGCGTGTTGTCTATGAACGGTATGCCCGAAATCCAGTTGCCCGCATCGTGCTCGCCGCCCAGATTCATCACGTCGTTCTGGCGACCGGCAAAGTTCCACATGAAGTAGCGCATATACATGTGGTTGAGCTGATAGCGCATGAAATATTCCAGGTTGTTGTACTGGGTGGGTCGGAACGCCGTCTTGGCCGGGAAGGAGTAGATGTTGTCGCCCACAGGCACCGGCTGGCCGTTCAGATCCAGCTCCGGCACTTCGTCGCCGTTGGGGTCAATGGCGTGAATCTCAACAGTGTTGTTGTAATCCTCCTTCGACTCTTTTATCGAGGGCGCCCATACCTCGTAGCCGCGCTGATGGCTCGGCATGGAGGAATACATGCGCGGGAAGAACATGCAAAGCTCCGGATTATATACGGGCTTGAAGGTGTGCTTCTTCACAATGTAACCGGCGCCTCCGCGCTCAGCTATCTTGTTGTTTGCTGCCTTATCACTCTCGTTGAGCGACGCGGCGGCGGGGGCTGCAGCACCCTCAACGGCTTTGCCTATCACAGCGTCGCCGTAGTCCGTAACCTGCGAATACTGTGGCTGCATCACCGTGGCGCCGCCGTAGTTCATGGAGTTCACACCGTTGTCTTTTTTCTGATACTCAGCCGTGTAAGCCGGTCCGTAGAGCAGCGGTGTCTCGCCGTATTGCTCGCGACTCAGATAAGAGGCCAGGTCGAAGACGTTGTCGGGCGAGTTCTGATTCATGGGGGTGTCGGCCGACGAGCGGATAAGTATCAGCGCATAGGAGGAATAACCCACAAATATCACGGCTATGGACCATGCAATGACGTTGAGCACGCGTACGGGCAAGCCGCGGCGGAACACGATGAACATCACGGCTGCTAACACTGCCAGCAGCAGGAACCATACCAGACCGCTGGAGGTGAAACACAGCATGCCCGAGAAGGCCACGGTGAGGATGAAGGAGATGCGTATGCCGTTGGCCGATTTCTGGCGGTAAAGCTCATACAGGCACCACAGGATGATGCCCACGGTGATGGCCGCGTAGATAATCACACCTACGTTGTAGCCGAAATGCAGGGTGTTGACGCAGAAGAGCTCGAACACCTGTGCCACTTTGATGAAGCCGGGCACAAGGCCGTAAAGCACCAACACTATGACGCCGAAGGAGATGCCCAGAGCCGCTAATGACTTCCACACGTTCATGTTGGGGAACTTGCGGTATGCAAACACCAGGGCGATGGCCGGGATGCACAGCAGGTTAAGCAGGTGGACAGCCACGCTGACGCCTATTATATATGCTATGAGAATGAGATAAGCGTCGGAATGGGGCTTGTCGGCTCTGTTTTCCCATTTGAGGATGAGCCAGAACACTAATGCCGTACAGAACGACGAAAAGGCGTAAACCTCAGCCTCCACAGCCGAGAACCAGAAGGTGTCAGACCAGGCGTAAGCCAAAGCGCCGACTACTCCGGAACCCATGATGGCCAGATAACGGCCCAGACCGATGTTGGCGTCGTTGCGGCGCACAATAAGGCGGCGCACAAGGTGGGTAATGGTCCAGAAGAGGAGCAGTATGGTAAGCGCCGACAGCAGACCGCTCATGGCATTCACCATCAGCGACACCGTTTGCGGCGACGAAGCAAAGTTGGCGAAGAAACGCGCCGTGAGCATAAAAATGGGGTTGCCCGGCGGGTGACCCACCTCAAGCTTGTCGGCCTGAATTATAAACTCGCCGCAGTCCCAGTAAGACGCGGTAGGCTCCAGAGTGAGCCAATAGGTGGCCAACGCAATGACAAACACCACCCATCCGGTGATGTTGTTGACCAGCTTGTATTGTTTCGTTATCATACGCAGGTTGTTACGGAATGAACAATGCCGAGGAAGCCCACTTCCTCCACAATTTGCAAAATTACTGATTTTTTCCGACACTGCCAAGCCGCCCCTCTTAATTACTGTTAAACCGCTGTTTTAGCCATGGCAGCTTTGGTAGCTAAGGTAGCTTTGGTAGCCATTTTAGCCTTGGTAGCTATTTTAGCTAATTTAGCCGGGTAGCCATTTTAGCCAATTTAGCCGCTAGCGCGCCGCCCCTCTCTGCACCCTCCTTAAGCTCCTTAAGCTCCCTAAATTCCTTAAACTCCTTAGCCGCGCCCGCATTAAGGGCCTTAAGGGCCTTAAAAGCAGCAAGTGAGGCCGCAGCGCTAAAAGCGGATGCGGCCTCACAGGTGTTATAAGGGGTTAAGGGGGACGAGGGGGTTAGGGCATGATTTTCTTGGTGGTGGTAACGGTGCCGTCTTCGTATACGGCGCGTTCTATCACGAGCATGCCCTGTGCAGGCTTCTCAATGCGCAAGCCCTGCATGTCGTAGTAATCGACTCTTACAGGCGCGGCGCCGTCGAGGCCGAGCTCATTGACGTCCGAGGTCTTGTTTACTGTGAGGTTGAAGGTGCGGGTAAACTTGCCGTCGGGGGTGCTGACCTTAATGGTGGCGGCTCCGAGCTTCACGGGATATACCTTGCCGGGATCGCTCACCGACATACGCAGCTCAGGCGAGAGCTCCCATGTGAGACCATCCTTGGGATAGCCCACGTAGAAGATGTCGTTGATGTTGCCTGCGTTGTCTTCCGACTTGCTGAAGCTCAGCGAGATAGCTGCCATATCGGCGGCGTCGTTACCGGCCAGCCACGACAGACGCGGCAGCATGGCGCGGGTCTTGACAAACTCATCACTCAGCTCAACATTCTGCAAATCAACGGCGCTGCGGCCGCGGTTGCCCGGGTCATAGCTGTATGACGTGGGGTTGACGTCGGAGTTGTAATAGATGTTCTTCCAAACCACATTCGTGCCGGAGTTGCGCACATACAGGTTGGCCGAAACGGGGTCTTCGTCAGAGCCGGTAACGGTGAGCTTGCCTGCTGTGTAGCAATGTTCCAGAGGAATGTCGAAGTTGGCGTTGGCGCGGGCAATGAGGCCGCCCATGTTCAACGGGCCGGTCAGATCGCCTGTGTTGTAGCAGTTATAGACCTTGGCCGCATTTACGGTGTAGCCTACAATGCCGCCTACCATACCGTTCTTGTTGCCCGAAGAGGGGAACTGGCCTGTGGAGGTAACGTTTCCGAGGTTAGCGCAGCGGTCAATGATGCCGCTCTGCACCAGACCCGTTACGCCGCCTGTGCCATGGCCCACCGAGTTGATGTGGCCGGCGTTGAGACAGCGAGTGAGGTTGCCGCGTACCACGCCCGTAACGCCGCCCACTGCCAGATGGCTTGAGGTGGCCTGCGAGGTGATGTTGCCGTAGTTGAGGCAGGAATCCACTTCCGAGGAGGTGCCGAGCTCACCGGCTATGCCGCCAATGTAAGAGGTAAAGCCGTTGACGTTGCCGTAGTTGATGCAGCGGTAAGCGCCCACAACCGGGTAATCGGCCTTTGTGGTGGCCAGGCTGGCGACGATGCCGCCGGTGTAGCTGCTGCCCGTGGAGGTAATGGTGCCGTAGTTGACGCAGTCTTCAACCTTGACACCGGCCAGAACGCGGCTGCAGATGCCTGCGGTGTAGTTCTTCGAGGTGATGTTGCCGTGGTTCTCGCAATGGCTTATTACCACGCCATTCGACTTGTCGGAGGTCTTACCGGCGATGCCGGCGTAGTCGCCTGCCGAAGTCGAGTTAGGCTTCAGGTCGGCGTAGTTGCGGCAGTCGGAGATAGAAGCCTCGGTGTAAACCTGGCCGACGATGCCGCCGAAGGTTGAGCCGGTGTTGAAGGTAGCTTCCTTCTGCGTTGTACAGCCGCGAACGGTGCCGTAGAGAGCTGCCACGATGCCGCCGTTGGTCGTCGTGCCGGCCAGCTTGCCGCTCATGGTGCTGTTCTCCACCAGGCCGTCGGCGTAGACATAAGAGGCTATGCCGCCGTTGGAAGTTGTTTTGCCTGTGATAGAGCCTTTGAAGGTACATCCGCGCACAACGCCGCCGGCATAAACGCGGGCTGCTATGCCGCCCACATAACCGGCGCTTGTGGTGGTGAGGTTCGACATTACATAGCAGTTTTCGATGGTGCCGTAAACGTCGCCGGCAACGCCGCCCAGGTGGCTGTAGATTTTAAAGTCGCCGTTGAGGGTGAGATCGCTGACGCGGCCCATGCTTCCGAGCTTGCCGAAGAAGCCCATGTAACGGCCCGGATAGCCCATGGGGTGAGGTTTGGAGGCACTGTTGATGATTACGGTGTTCTCATACTTGAAGCCGGAGATGGTCTTGCCGTTGCCGTTGAAGATGCCGTTGAACTGGTGAGTGCCACCTTTGGCAATGGGGCTCAGGGTATCTGTTTCGGCAAAGACGATGTCGTTCATCACCTTGAAGTGAGTGTTGGCGTAATCGAAGCCGGTAGCCCAGATGAATTCCGACAGACGGTTGATGTCGTCGGCGCTCTTTATCTGATAGGGGTTCTGCTCGGTGCCGTTGCCTGCGAAGATTACTGGCACGGCCTGAACAGGCATAAAGCGTGTTACGTTGCCGGAGACGGCGGTCAATGTGTCGCGGCCGATGGTCATGCCCTGGGCCGGCTGCACGTTGAGGTTGCCTTCGGCAAGGCTGAAGAGCGACTGAGGCGCGCTCAGCTTCCAGGTGATGCCTGCAGCGGGCGAGAGAGCCGTGTTGCGCTGCACGTTAGAGCGCGTTTCGTTGGCGCCGAAAGCCACATACATACCACTGAGAGCCTTCGACAGCGGCTCGGCGGCAAAGTCTTTCAGCACAGGATAGGCATTCTTGGCAAATACCCATTCAGAGGCGTTGGGTAACGATGCGGGAGCCTTGCCCGACACGAGTTCGGAGGTGCTGAGGCCGGAGAAGCCGGGACGGCCCGACGAGCAGACAGCCTGTACCACTACCACAGAGGCGTCGAAGTAGTTGTTTTCGCCGCTGAGCAGCGATACATTGCCCACGTGGGCGCCCTGAGTGGCGTCGCCGCCTGTGCAGTTGAGGTAACCGGTGTTGATGTTGCCGTTCATGACGCAGCTGTTGACCAGGCCTGCGATGCCGCCGGTCTGACGCACTGCCGTCACGGTGCCCTGATTCAGGCACGAGTTGATGATTGAAGCGTCGGTGGCAGTGCCGCCGGCGATGCCGCCTATGCAGTTCTGCACCTTTGAGGTGATGAAGGCGTTGAAGGCCTCACCCTTCACTTCGCCGTCGTTCTGGCAGAGCTCAATGGTGCCGCAGTTGCCGCCCACGATGCCGCCGGCATATACGCGGCCCAGAGTCAGCGTTCCGGCGTTGTAGCAGCGCGAAACCTTACCAGTGCTGTAGCCGGTGATGCCGCCGAGAAAGTCGGTGATGGCGCTCATGGAGGCGTAGTTGCGACAGTTCTCGATGGTGCCCATGTTGTAGCCTGCCACGGAGCCGCCGGGACCCCAGTGTTCAAACACACAGTCGGAGGCGATGTTGAGGTTGCGCACCGTGCCGGGTTCCAGGATGTTGTTGAACAGACCCGAATAGGTGTACGAGCCGGTGGCCGTAGCTTTGCCGTCGGCTTCGTAAGCCACAGCCTTCACCTTGAGGTTGTGGATGAAGTGGTTGCCGCCGTCGAAGGTGCCGCCGAAGCCCACTGCCGGGCTGTAGCCGGAGCCGACGCCGCGGAAGTCTTCATCTTTGGCGAAGTCGATGTCGCCGGTCATGCGGAAGAAGTCGCCCTCGTGAGGCTGGCCGTAGAGACCCACAGCCTCGTTGAGCTGACGGAAGTCGGAGGGAGTCTTAATCAGATACGGACTCTGGGCAGTGCCCTCGCCGTCGAAGAGTTTCGGCACTACGGCCAGACGGAAGATACGCATGCTCTTGTCGTCAGAGCCTAAAGCCACCAACAGAGCGTTGGCATAAGCCTTCTTCACCGACAGAGTGTTGCCGGAGATGGTCAGCGCGTTGGTCTCCGTAACGAAGCTTTCGTCGTCATAGAGCTTCCAGGAGACATCCTGAGCCTGAGTGAGCGTAGAGGGGCTCTTGAACTTGGCAGACGTTTCGCCGTCAGCCATTGTGAGCGCCACACTCGACAGACGCGTAACAGCGTCGTCGCCCATGCTCTTGAGGGTGGGATAGAAACCGGCCTTTGCCTGCCAAACGTCGCTGCCGAAGTCGGGCAGCAGCGTGCCAGAGGTAAAGCGCTTGGTGGGCAGCTCGTAAGCGCTGCCGCGCAGACCCTGCACCTGATAGTCGGTGTAACAGTTGAAGATGCAGGCGGCGATGGGGTCGAAGCCCTCCTTATAATAAGTTGAGCCATAGACGCCCTTGTCGGCCGATGCCACCGACGAGATTACCTGGCCCGAGTTGTAGCAGTTGGTGTAGGTGCTCATGTATTCCATGGTAGTGTTTCCGGTGGTTGAGGAAGACACATAAGCCACGCTGAGGTAACCCACGATGCCGCCGACCATTTCAGAGGTGCCTGATTTCATAATCGTGCCGGCGTTGTAGCAGTCTTTCACAGTAGCTTCGCGGCTCCATGCCACGATGCCGCCGGTGGGATTGTCGGTCTCGCTGCTCGAAGCGTGTTTGGCGTTGAGCACGGCAGCGTTGAAGCAACGGCTCACGGTGGCGCCGTTGGCCAACAGAGAAGTGATGCCGCCCACGTTGGCGTAACCCACATTGTCGGTTATTGCGCCCGTAACGCCGCAGTCTTCAATGGCTACGGGCAGACCTACGTTGGCGCTGTACATGGCAGTGCCGGCGATTCCGCCGAGGTATTTATACATGGTGTTCATATAACCCACAGCAGCGATGTTGACGTTGGCGCGACATTTGGTTATAGAGGCATAAGCGTCGCCTGCTATGCCGCCCCAGGAGCCGCCCGACGAGCCGCCGCCGGTGAATGAGCTCTCGCTGATGGGAGCTGAAGCCTGAGCGGTGAGACCGCCCACACACTCGCCGATGCTGATGATGTTGCCCTCAACATGAACGTTGCGCATGGTGCTCCAGGAAGCAGCTGCCACGGCGCCGGTGAAGCGGCCGCCGCCACGCAGGTTCACGCCGGTGAGGCGCAGGTTGCTGATGTCGGAACCGGCACCGGTAACGCCGAACAGACCGGCATACATGAAGCCGCGACCGTTGTAGGTAAAGCCCTTGATGGCGTGGTTCTTGCCGTCGAGGTGTCCGCTCCAGGGATGAGCCTCGGTGCCCACCGGCTCAAAAGCGTATGTGAGACCGCTCCAGTCGATGTCGCCGGCCAGTTCGTAATAGGCTGTGTTATAGGCACCGTTGCCGCTGTTGACGGCTTCTGCCAGAACGGCGAAATCGTTTGCCGAAGCGAGTTTGTAGGGATTGGCTTTGGTGCCCTCGCCGGTGAAGGCCGGGTTGTGGGCTTCGGGCCAGTTGACTTTATAATCGGAGGTGATTATGGTGTTGAGGAAGAAAGCGGCGGCATAGTTGCTGGCACCGCGGGCGGTGATGGCCCAGGGGCTGAAGGTGTAGCCGCTGTCGGTGACTGTAAGGGTGATGTTGCCTTTCATGTCCACCTTGGCTTTGCCGTCGGCAGTATATTCTGCCGGATAGCAGTAGAAGTCGCCGAGCATGGGGTTGGCGAACATCTTCTGCGGCGAAATCTGTGCCGTGCGGTTGGAATAAGTGCGGGCATAGATTACCTCGCCGTAGAGGTCGCCGCCAAAGTTATAGAGAGCCAGCTCGCCGGGATTGGCCTCCTCGATGAGACCGTAGCCGGTAACTGTTTCATCCTTGTTGGCGCGTTTGCTGGAGTAAGTGGCGTTGCACACTTTCCACTCCGAGCGGTCGAAGTAGTTGAATACGGCATTCTTCTGCGCACCCTCGAGCACGAAGATGCCCCATCCTTCCACGTTGATGTTGCCTTTGCTGTCCATCTGACCCTTTATGGGGTCGAGAGTGTATACGAGACTGCCTGAGGCATTCTTCTTCATGGGCGCAATCCAAATCAGGCCATAGCTGCTGTGATTGAGGATGAGCTGAGCCGGAATGGTAACGGCGCCGTTGTCGGCCACGAAGGCGCGGGGAGCGATGAAGCCCTTCTGCGAGCCCCAGTTGTAGAGGTTTTTGAGGGCCACGGAGTCGCCCTGCTGCACGGCCGTAACCTGTGCGGTATAGAGCTTACCGTTGCCGCTGAAGTCCTTGGCCATCATCTGCACCGAATCGCCGGGGATGTGGAAGGCGTTACGGGGCAAAGCGGCCTGTTTGGCGGTGTTTGAGGCCATTTGCTGAGCCATGGTTGCAATGCCCTTTACGGGGTTCATGCGGTCGGGCTTCGGGGCCTCGGGCAGTTCGGCGAACTCTGTCAGGAAACGCCCTGCCAGAGCTGCTTCGCGGGCGGCTATGACGGCGGTGGCATCCGCCTCCATAGCCTCGTAATTTACTGCCGGGGCTTTACGCTCCGGGGTCAATGCCACGCTGTCGGTAACAACCGCTTTGGCCGGTGGCGACACGGGTGCGGTGTTAGGCACCTTCGGCGTCGCAGCCAAGCATGTCATTGCTCCAAGCAGCAACAGCATTGAGCTGAAAAAATGTTTTAGCATAAGCATTATTGTTAGGGGAGGTTCTATTATTTGATTTTTCAGGCCAGCGC
>UMDL01049881.1_pt1 | contig 13174 bp, 9 predicted proteins | sample 1964481 | NCBI WGS metagenome assembly UMDL01 (sample SAMEA4835993, study PRJEB28245) | human gut metagenome | biome: gut microbiome; material: fecal sample | place: Denmark | collected 2008 | reverse complement strand
TAGATATGGCATTAGGCTGTTCTACGAACAGTATGTTGCATCTTCCGGCGATCGCACATGAGATCGGATTCGATTTTGATATCGCATTTGCAAACCCGATCAGTGAAAAAACACCGAACCTCTGCCATCTTGCTCCGGCAGGTCCTACTTATATGGAAGACTTAAACGAGGCAGGCGGTGTCTATGCCGTTATGAAAGAACTTGCAGACATTGGTTTACTGAATACAGATTGCATGACTGTGACAGGAAAGACAGTCGGCGAAAATATTGCCAATGCGGTAAATAAGAATCCGGAAGTCATCAGACCAGTCGATAATCCATACAGTAAAACAGGCGGTCTTGCCGTATTAAAAGGAAATCTTGCACCGGACGGAAGCGTTGTAAAACGTTCCGCAGTCTGTGATGAGATGATGGTGCATGAGGGACCGGCGAGAGTATTTGACTGTGAGGAAGATGCGATTGCTGCGATCAAAGGCGGTAAGATCGTTGCCGGTGACGTGGTTGTGATCCGTTACGAGGGACCAAAAGGTGGACCTGGTATGCGTGAAATGTTAAATCCAACTTCAGCGATCGCAGGTATGGGACTTGGCTCATCCGTAGCATTGATCACAGACGGACGTTTTTCCGGCGCAAGCCGTGGAGCTTCCATCGGACATGTGTCACCGGAGGCAGCAGTCGGCGGACCGATCGCACTTGTGGAAGAGGGCGATATCATCCGTATCAATATTCCGGAGATGAAATTAGAGATTGCAGTTTCAGACGAAGAAATGGCAGCAAGAAAAGCAAAATGGCAGCCGAGAGAGCCAAAGGTAACGACAGGTTATCTGAAACGCTATGCATCGTTAGTAACTTCCGGCAACAGAGGTGCTATTTTAGCATTGCCGGAAGAACAGAAATAAAAAAGAAATACAAAAGTTGTCATTCGAAAAGTCATATGTTGTAAAAGACGCATCTGATGATGTAGAAATTAAAAACAGATGAGAATGGCAGTGGAATGGAGGAATAATATGCAGTTAACAGGTGCCCAGATCGTGATCGAATGCCTGAAAGAACAGGGTGTTGATACAGTTTTTGGTTATCCGGGCGGTGCCATTTTAAATGTATATGATGAATTATATAAACATCAGGGAGAAATCCGGCATGTGCTGACATCACATGAGCAGGGAGCATCCCATGCAGCGGACGGATATGCGAGAAGTACTGGAAAAGTCGGTGTATGTTTTGCAACATCAGGTCCTGGTGCAACGAACCTTGTGACAGGAATCGCAACCGCATATATGGATTCAGTTCCGGTTGTTGCGATCACCTGCAACGTTACCGTACCGCTTCTTGGAAAAGACAGTTTTCAGGAGATCGACATTGCGGGAATCACAATGCCGATTACAAAGCATAACTTTATTGTAAAGGATGTTACAAAACTTGCAGATACGATCCGGCGTGCATTTAAGATCGCACAGACAGGACGTCCGGGACCGGTTTTAGTGGATATCCCAAAAGATATCACAGCGGCAAAGACGGAATACACTTCGGTGGAGCCGAAACCGATCGCAAGGGTCACAGATACAATCTGCGAAAAAGATGTTGATACAGCGGTTTCCATGATAAAGGCGGCAAAGAAACCGTATATCTTTGTCGGCGGCGGTGCAGTGATCTCCGGTGCATCGGAAGAATTAAAAGAGTTTGCAGGGAAAGTAAATGCTCCGGTCTGTGATACATTGATGGGAAAAGGAGCATTTGACGGAACAGATGATCTTTATACCGGAATGCTCGGCATGCATGGAACAAAGACATCCAACCTTGGTGTCAGTGAGTGTGATCTTCTGATCGCAGTTGGTGTCCGTTTCTCAGACCGTGTTCTTGGAAATGCTAAGAAATTTGCATCACAGGCAAAAATTTTACAGTTTGATGTGGATGCGGCAGAAATCAATAAAAATATCCAGGTGGATGCCAGTGTGATCGGGGATTTAAAAGAAATTCTGATCCGTGTCAATGAAAAATTAGATGCACAGAGTCATCCGGAATGGATCGGGGAGATCATGGATTTGAAAAAAAAATATCCGCTCACTTATCCGAAAGAGGGACTCAGTGGTCCATATCTGATGGAGGAGATCTACCGTGCGACAAAGGGAGATGCAGTTATCGTGACAGAAGTCGGACAGCATCAGATGTGGGCAGCACAGTATTACAAATACAAAAACCCGCGTACCTTTTTATCATCCGGCGGACTCGGAACGATGGGTTATGGACTTGGAGCTGCGATCGGTGCACAGATCGGCAATCCGGATAAACAGGTGATCAATATTGCAGGTGACGGCTGTTTCAGGATGAACATGAATGAAATCGCAACTGCAGCACGCGAAAAGCTGCCGTTGATAGAAGTAATCGTCAACAATCATGTACTTGGAATGGTTCGCCAGTGGCAGGATCTTTTCTATGAAAAACGTTATTCCGCAACTGTTCTTGACGACGGTGTGGATTTTGTAAAATTAGCAGAGGCAATGGGGGCGAAAGGATATCGCGTGACCAGCCAGGAAGAGTTCAAAGAGGCTTTTAAGGAAGCACTTGAATCAGAAGTACCGGTTTTAATTGATTGTATCATCAACTGTGATGACAAGGTGTGGCCGATGGTTGCACCGGGAGAGGCAATCAGTTCTTCATTTACCGGTGAAGACTTAGCAAAAAAACAACAATCATAAATCAGAGGAGGAAGTTTAAGATGAGCAGAGTGTATAATTTTTCTGCAGGACCGGCTGTATTACCGGAGGAAGTATTAAAAGAGGCAGCAGATGAAATGTTGGATTACAAAGGAAGCGGAATGTCCGTTATGGAGATGAGCCACCGTTCCAAAGTATATGACAATATCATCAAAGAGGCAGAGCAGGATTTAAGAGACCTGATGAATATTCCGGATAATTACAAAGTCCTGTTTTTACAGGGTGGAGCATCCCAGCAGTTTGCCATGATCCCGATGAACCTGATGAAAAATAAAAAAGCAGGTTATATCGTAACAGGTCAGTGGGCAAAGAAAGCATATCAGGAAGCATCCATTTACGGTGAGGCAATCAAACTTGCATCTTCCGAGGATAAGACATTTTCTTACATACCGGACTGCTCCGATCTTGATATTCCGGATGATCTTGATTATGTATATATTTGTGAGAACAACACAATTTATGGAACCAAATACAAAAAACTCCCGAATACAAAAGGACATACATTAGTAGCTGATGTATCTTCCTGCTTCTTATCAGAGCCTGTAGATGTTACCAAATATGGTGTGATCTATGGCGGTGTTCAGAAGAATGTCGGCCCTGCCGGTGTTGTTATCGTAATTATCCGTGAGGATCTGATCACAGAGGATACCTTACCGGGAACACCTACCATGTTAAAATACAAAACACATGCAGATGCAGATTCTCTTTACAATACACCGCCATGCTACGGCATTTATATCTGCGGAAAAGTATTCAAATGGTTAAAGAAGATGGGCGGACTTTCTGTCATGAAAGAGCGCAATGAAGAAAAAGCAAAAATCCTTTACGATTTCTTAGATCAGAGCAAATTATTCAAAGGAACTGTTGTACCGGAGGACCGTTCCCTGATGAACGTTCCATTCGTAACCGGAGATGCCGATCTGGATGCAAAATTCGTAAAAGAAGCAACCGAAGCCGGATTTGTAAACTTAAAAGGACATCGTACTGTTGGCGGTATGAGAGCATCTATCTACAATGCGATGCCAAAAGAGGGCGTTGAAAAATTAGTAGAGTTCATGAAGAAGTTTGAGGAGGAGAATGCATAATGTTTAAGTATAACTGCTTAAATCCGATCGCATCAGTCGGTCTGGATCTGTTTTCAGATCAGTATGAGAAAGTAGATGAATTAAAAGATGCACAGGCTGCTTTAGTCAGAAGTGCTGCAATGAATGATTTGGAACTGCCGGATACTTTAGAGGCAGTTGCAAGAGCAGGAGCCGGAGTTAACAATATTCCACTTGATAAATGTGCAGAAAAGGGTATCGTCGTATTCAATACACCTGGTGCAAATGCCAATGGTGTAAAAGAGCTTGTATTCGCAGGTATGCTTTATGCATCCCGTGATATCGTAGGCGGTATCGAATGGTGTTTAGAGAACCAGAACGATGAAAATATCGCAAAGACAGCTGAGAAGCAGAAAAAGAACTTTGCAGGAACCGAAATTTCCGGAAAGAAATTAGGTGTCATCGGTCTTGGTGCGATCGGTGTGTTAGTTGCCAATGCAGCAATCCATATGGGAATGGAAGTATATGGATATGATCCGTATATCTCTGTTGCAGCAGCATGGAACTTATCAAGAAGTGTTAAGCACATCAGCAACGTAGAAGATATCTACCGTGAGTGTGACTACATCACGATCCATGTACCGCTTTTAGATTCCACAAAGAAAATGATCAACGCAGATGCGATCGCCATGATGAAACCGACTGCCATCGTATTAAACTTTGCAAGAGATCTGCTTGTAGATGAAGAGGCAATGGTAGATGCACTCGCAGCAGGTAAAGTACACAAATATGTATCTGATTTCCCAAATACAACAACCGTTGGCGCGAAGGGCTGCATTGTGACACCACACCTTGGAGCTTCCACAGCAGAGTCAGAAGACAACTGTGCGGTCATGGCAGTGCGTGAGATCCGCGATTACTTAGAGAACGGTAACATCGTTCATTCCGTAAACTTCCCGGACTGCAGCATGGGGGCATGTACAACCGCAGGACGTATCGGAATCTTACACCGCAATGTCAAAGGTATGTTAAGTTTATATACTACGATTCTTGGCGATGCTGGTATCAACATTGATGGAATGGCAAACAAATCAAAAGGTGATTATGCATATGCACTTTTGGATCTGGATACTTCCGTTCCGGATGACGTACTTGAAAAATTAAAAAATACAGAAGGTGTCTTAAAGGTTCGCAAGATCTGCTAGAAAAAACAGCAGTGATATATGACAATAGAGTGTTCATAAAACGAAGATTTTATTGTTACCTGGGATCGGCACAGGAGAGAGTTATAAGAAAAATGGTAACTATCGCATAAGAAAAAATGAGGTGCAGCAAAAATGGCAGATATCAGACCGTTTATGAGCATCAGACCAGAAAAAGGGAAGGCAGCTAAAATCGCTGCCCTCCCTTATGATGTTTATAACAGAAAAGAAGCAGCTGTGGAAGTGGAAAAGAACCCGGAGTCTTTTTTAAAGATCGACCGTGCGGAGACAGGTTATCCGCTTTCCGTGGATATGTATGACGACAGAGTGTACGAAAGGGCACACGATCTGTTGTGGGGGATGGTAGAGGATGGTTCTTTTATCAGGGATCAGAAGAGCTGCTACTATATTTACGAACTTACGATGAATGGACGCGTGCAGACAGGTATTACCGCATGTGCGTCGATCGACGACTATTTAAACGGTGTTATCAAAAAACATGAGAACACCAGAGCGGAAAAAGAGGCAGACCGTATCCATCATGTAGACGTCTGCAATGCGCAGACAGGACCGATTTTTTTGGCATACCGGTCAGATCCGGTGATCAACGGAATCGTAGCACAGGTCAAAGAGGGAGAGCCGGAGTATGATTTTATATCGGAGGACGGGATCAGACACCGCGTGTTTGTGATCGATGACGACGAAAAAATAGCTGCGGTCTCACAGGCATTTGAAAATATGGCAGATATCTATATCGCAGATGGTCATCACCGTGCGGCTTCCGCAGTAAAAGTCGGTTTGAAACGAAGAGAAGAACATCCGGACTATGATGGAACGGAAGAATTTAATTATTTCCTGTCCGTGTTATTCCCGGATGACCAGCTTATGATCATGGATTATAACCGTGTGGTCAAGGATTTAAACGGATACTCTTTCCAGAGTTTTTACAAGGAAATAAAAAAACGTTTTGACGTGACAGAGATCACAGATCAGGAAGAAAAAAGACCACAGGAAAAAGGCAGCTTTACCATGTATATGGAAGGACACTGGTTCCTTTGTAAGTTCCGGGAGGACGATCTTGCCGCAGTGGCAGATGATCCGGTAAAAAGTTTAGATGTATCAATGTTACAAGACCTTCTGCTTCATCCGGTACTCGGCATCGGAGATCCGAAAACAGATGGAAGAATCGACTTTGTAGGAGGAATCCGCGGCATGGACGAACTGGTCAGACGCTGTGAGGAAGACTGTTCCGTTGCATTTGCCATGTATCCGACCTCGATCACAGAGCTCTTCTCCGTCGCAGATGCCGGAAAACTCATGCCTCCAAAATCTACCTGGTTTGAGCCGAAGCTCCGCAGCGGTCTGTTCATTCATTCTTTAGAATAAGGAAATTCCTTAGAGCAGGACAAAATGAGAAATGGAATTTTGAAAACTTATAAAGAACTGAGGAAGTTGTGAATCTGTGTCAGGTTCACAACATTCATAGCCTAAAGATGATTTTTTTAAAATTCAAATTCGAATAAAAACGAAGGGAGCCATATATGCTGGCAGAAAATGTAGAAGGAATCGCAAATGCAACTGAGACCGTCGAAATGTTAAACCAGGCGCAGGAAAACTTACAGGAGGTTGCGAAGAACCCTGGAATCGTAGGCACATGGCTGCAGGGTCTGATCCCGGATCTTTTGAATTTTGCATTTCAGGTTGTAGTTTCGATTATCATTTATATTGTCGGAAGCAAGATCATTAACCTGATCTTAAAAATGTTCCGCAAATCCATGGAACGCAGAGATGTCGATACCGGTGTCAGACAGTTTGTACTGCCATTGATCAAATACGCACTATATCTGGTACTGATCTTTATTATCATGGGACTGTTTGGAATTGCAACCACCTCGGCAGTGGCAGTGCTTGGTTCTGCTGGTGTGGCAGTCGGTCTGGCATTACAGGGCAGCCTTTCAAATTTTGCGGGTGGTGTGCTGATCTTATTGTTAAAACCTTTCCGTGTCGGAGATTACATTATAGAACATTCCGGCGGGAAAGAGGGTACGGTAACAGAGATCTCCATTTTCTATACGAAACTGCTCACCATTGACAACAAAGTGGTCATGGTACCAAACGGTACACTCTCTAACAGCAGCATCACGAATGTTTCCACCATGGAGAAACGCCGTGTGGATCTGGTAGTAGGCATTGCATATGAAGCAGATATCAGAACTGCAAAAGAAGTGTTGTATTCTGTTGCAGAAGCGGAGGAGGCAAGACTGCCGGAAGAAGAGATTCTTGTATTTGTGGATGAACTCGGAGATTCTTCCGTAAACATGGGTGTGCGTATCTGGGTAAAAACAGAGGACTACTGGTCTGCAAGGTGGCGCCTGACCGAAAATATCAAGTATGCGTTTGACAGCCACAATATTTCCATCCCATATCCTCAGATGGATGTGCAGATCAAACAGTAAATGACATTGATACCTCAAACGTGACGGATATGAGTGGTATGTTTACAGGCTGCGGAACCAGTAAAGTTACTGTGAAATAGTCATAACACTCATATGTGCAAAATTAACAAAGATTTTTAAAAATCGTTGACAAAATAAGTGAGATATGCTAATTTTGATTTGTTAGGCAAAACAGATGACAAAGAGGATTCTGTTGAATGGTTATTTTATGTATTTAGGAGGTTTTTAAAGAGTTATGCAGCAGGGAACTGTAAAATGGTTTAATGCCAAAAAAGGTTATGGATTTATTTCGGACGAGCAGGGAAATGACGTATTCGTACATTTTTCCGCATTGAACATGGATGGATTTAAAGAGTTAAAAGACGGTGAACGTGTTGAGTTCGAGGTTACCGAAGGAGAAAAAGGTCCTCAGGCTGCCAATGTAAGCCGTATCGCATAACAGCAGATGATTCCATAAGTACCAAAAAGGGAGTGTAAATATTACATTCCCTTTTTAAGTTGTATAAAATGTGATATAATAAGACTGCCGAGCGAAGCGAGTGTAGATCACGATCATGTGCTGCTTTTGCGCATGATATAATGAGCGCAAGTGAGTCAACATGCTTGCTTGATTGACGAACGGCGAATTGGATTATGTGCTGTTTTTTGCACATAATATACTAGACATAAGATCATATTTTGGAGGATGATGATGAAACTGACTGATTTGGAAGCATACGAGATTTTAGAACAGTGCCCTTTGCGTGATTTGAAATCCGAAGGGTTTATTTTACGCCATAAAAAAAGCGGTGCAAGAGTTGCGGTAATTTCAAATGATGATGATAACAAGGTATTTTATATCGGGTTCCGTACGCCGGCAGAGGATTCTACAGGTGTACCACATATCATAGAACACACAGTATTGTGCGGTTCGGATAAATACCCGGTCAAGGATCCGTTTGTGGAACTGGTCAAGGGATCCTTAAATACATTTTTAAATGCGATCACTTATCCGGAGAAAACGATTTATCCGGTGGCAAGCTGCAACGATACGGATTTTCAGAATCTGATGAGTGTTTATATGGATGCGGTATTCCATCCGAATATTTATAAACATCAGGAGATTTTTAAACAGGAAGGCTGGCATTATGAGCTTGAGAGCGAAGATGCGCCGATTACGATCAACGGTGTTGTATATAATGAAATGAAAGGTGCTTTTTCCTCAGCTGACGATGTGCTGCAGCGGGAAATTTTAAATTCCCTGTTTCCGGATAACACTTACAGTAACGAGTCCGGCGGAGATCCGGAACGTATCCCGGATCTGACCTATGAGGATTACCTTGATTTTCACCGCAGATATTACCATCCGTGCAATTCCTATATTTACCTGTATGGAAATATGGATGTGGCAGAAAAACTCCGCTGGATGGATGAGGAATATTTAAGCCATTATGAGGAAATTGAACTTGACTCTACAGTAAAGGCACAGAAACCATTTGAAAAACCAGTGGAGATCACGAAGAAATACCCAATCTCTGCCGCAGAACCGGAGGAAGATAATACCTATCTTTCTTATAATCTGGTTGTGGGGGACATTTTAGATAGAAAACTTTATCTGGCATTTGATGTGCTTGACTATGCATTGCTCGGTGCACCGGGGGCTCCGTTAAAACAGGCACTGATCGACGCGGGCATCGGAAAAGATATCGTTGGCGGTTATGACAGCAGTACCATGCAGCCGGTATTTTCCATCATTGCAAAAAATGCGAACAGTGCAGATAAAGAAAAGTTTCTTGCGACGATACAGGATGTGTTAAACCGTCAGGTAAAAGACGGCGTGGATAAGAAAGCACTGCTTGCCGGGATCAGTGCGTCAGAGTTCCGCTATCGTGAAGCGGATTTCGGACAATTCCCGAAGGGACTTTTATACGGCATCCAGTGTTTGGACAGCTGGCTTTACGATGACATGCAGCCATTTATGCATGTGGAGGCATTAGATACTTACCGTTTCCTGCGGGAGCAGGTTGAGACCGGATATTTTGAAACATTGATTGAAAAATATCTGCTTCACAATCCGCATGCGTCGGTGGTTGTGATTGAGCCGGAGAGAGGTCTTAATGCAAAAAGAGAAGAGGCACTGGCAGAGAAACTTGCTGCATATAAAGACAGCCTGAGTAAAGAGGAGATCAAGCAGCTTATCGCAGACACGAAACATTTAAAACAGTATCAGGAAGAGCCTTCACCAAAGGAAGATTTGGCAAAAATTCCGATGTTAAAACGTGAGGATATGAAACGTGAGGCGGCACCGCTTTACAATACGATGAAAAAATGCGGTGACACGACGGTCGTACACCATGAGATGTTTTCAAATGGTATTGATTATCTGCGCATCCTCTTTGATATCCGTGATATGGAGATCAAAGATCTGCCGTATGTTGGAATTTTAAAATATATCCTTGGCTATATGGATACAGAGCGGTACGGATTTTCAGAACTGGCAAATGAGATCAACATCCACACCGGTGGAATATCCGCAAGCTGTGGTGTTTATCCGCATGTGAAGAAGCCGGAGGATATGCAGTTTATGTTTGAACTGCGTGTAAAAACGCTTGCATCGGAGCTGCCCCAGGCGATGGATCTTTTGCGTGAGATCATAATGACGACAAAGATTTCTGATGAAAAGCGCCTGCGTGAGATCATTGCGCAGCTTCGTTCAAGGGTGGAGGCGGCATTTGACGGTTCCGGACATTCGGTGGCATCCATGCGTGCGCTGTCTTATTTCTCAAGAGCGGCATATTATCAGGAGGCAACCGCAGGCATTTCCTTCTATGAGCTGGTCGCTGATTTAGATGAACATTTTAATGAGAAAAAAGATGCACTGATCGCACAGCTTGAGAAAATGGTACAGACGATATTTGTACCGGAGCGCATGATCGTCAGTGTTGTCTGCGAAGAGGCAGATTATCAGGCGGTAGAAGCACAGATCGCCTTCCTGTTAAAAAATCTGTATCCGTCGAAGGAAATCGTGAAAGAGCGGAGTCTGCCAGAGCTTCATTTAGAAAAGAAAAATGAGGGATTTATGGATGCCTCCCAGGTGCAGTATGTGGCGAGAGCTGGTAACTATGTGCGCCACGGATTTTCGTATCACGGTGCATTGCGCATTTTAAAAGTCATTATGGGATATGATTATCTCTGGATCAATGTCCGTGTCAAGGGCGGAGCCTATGGATGTATGAACAGCTATATGCGGAATGGAGATACTTATTTTGTTTCCTACCGTGATCCGAACTTAAAGAAAACGGATGAGATCTATGACGGTATCCCGCAGTATCTTGCCGATTTTAAGGCGGACGAGCGTGAGATGACAAAATACATCATTGGTACGATCAGTGATATGGATACGCCGATGAATCCGAGTGCGAAGGGAGCACGTTCCATGACCGCATATTTACAGGGACTGGATTTTGCGGATATCCAGAAAGAGCGCGATCAGGTGATCGGTGCAACAGATGAGGATATCCGTGGCTTAAAGGATCTGATCGCATCCGTGCTGGAAGAAAAAAATCTCTGTGTCATCGGAAACGAAGATAACTTAAAGAGTCAGAGCGACATGTTTATGCAGCTGAAAAATTTATATGAATAATTTGGGAATGGAGTACGAATGAAAGAAAATTTTAAATCGGGATTTGTCACAATTATCGGCAGACCAAACGTTGGAAAATCAACTTTAATGAATCATCTGATTGGTCAGAAGATCGCAATCACATCCAATAAACCGCAGACCACCAGAAACCGTATCCAGACTGTCTATACGGATATGGAACGCGGACAGATCGTATTTTTGGACACGCCGGGAATCCATAAGGCAAAAAACAAGCTGGGTGAATATATGGTCAACACTGCAGAACACACATTAAATGAAGTGGATGTGATCCTCTGGTTAGTAGAGCCGTCGAACTTTATCGGAGCAGGGGAACAGCATATCATCGAGCAGTTAAAAAAGACAAAAACACCTGTGATTCTTGTCATCAATAAGGTGGATACGGTCAGCCGTGACAAGATACTGGAATTTATCGATACTTACCGCAAAGTATATGATTTTGCCGAGATCGTTCCGGCGTCTGCCCTGCGCGCACAGAATCTCGATACCGTACTTGACATGATTTTTAAATATCTGCCGTACGGACCGCAGTTTTATGATGAGGACACAATCACAGACCAGCCGGAGCGCGCGATCGTTGCGGAGATCATCCGTGAAAAGGCACTTCATGCATTGGATGATGAGATCCCGCACGGAATCGCTGTCTGCATTGACCGCATGAAACAGCGGAAAGGACAGAACATCATGGACATTGAGGCGACAATCGTCTGCGAGAGGGATTCCCATAAGGGCATCGTGATTGGAAAAGGCGGGGCAATGTTAAAAAAGATCGGTTCAAACGCACGTTATGAGATCGAACGACTGTTAGAGGAACAGGTCAATTTAAAACTTTGGGTAAAAGTTAAAAAAGACTGGCGTGACAGCGATTCCATGATGAAGAATTTTGGTTATAACAAGGATGAGATCTAAACTTACCATTTTTTTGCTGGTATAAGCGAAGCTGTCTGCGGAAATCCTAACATTATCAAGTGATGGATGATGGGAGGATGAGACCATGGATGAAGCCTGGAACAATTTTATGATAACAGGAAGAGTAACTGATTATTTAAAATACAAAGAGTCGTACGAAGGCAGCTTTGATACCACAGGGAGAGGATGGGAGAACAGACCGGATGGGACAGAATATCGTAGTGACCGGGATGGTCTTAAAGGTAATGCCGATTGGCGATTATGACAGAAGAATCACGCTGCTGACAAAGGAACGGGGCAAGATCACCGCATTTGCAAAGGGTGCAAGAAGACCAAACAGTGCACTTGTTGCTGCGGCAACCCCGTTTTCCTTTGGAGAATTTGAAATGTTTGAGGGAAGAAGTTCCTACACCGTAGTCAGGGCATCCATTCAGAACTATTTCAGGGAAGTTCAGGAAGAACTTGAAGCTACATATTATGGGTGTTATTTTCTGGAATTTGCCGATTATTACTGTCAGGAAAACAATGATGAACGGGAAATGTTAAAGCTGCTTTATCAGTCACTCAGGGCATTGACGAGCGCTGCCTATGATAAGAGGCTGGTCCGCTTTATTTTTGAACTGAAGGCGATGGCTGTCAACGGCGAGGCGCCAAACGTTTTTTCCTGTGTCAGATGTGGGGAAAAAGAAAATTTGCGCTGGTTTATGACAAGGCGTGGCGGATGTATCTGTGAAACGTGTAAAAAAAAGGATCCATCACCGGAGGAATCCGGCAGGTTTTTACTGGAAGAGTCGACGCTTTACACAATGCAGTACATCATTTCGGCAAGGGTGGAAAAACTGTATACTTTTTCCGTCAGTGACAGTGTGTTAAGACAGCTGCTGGCGATCATGAAAAGTTACCGTGCAGTTTATCTGGATCATTCGTTTCAGACGCTGAAAATGTTGGATGGACTATTTACTGGTTGAAATCGGGAATGGGAAATAGTATAATGTAAAACATTGGATATGTAAGACGAATGGAGAATTATAAAAATGAGAAAAGCATGTATGGCAGGTATCAGCGTACTGATTGGCATTTCGATGCTGGCTGGATGTGGAAAATCTCTGGATGCGGATACGGATACGGTGTATGTACAGAAAAACGGAACCGTGCTTTCAGTGGATGTTGAAACGTTAGACAAAGATTATTATGATGAAACGGAGTTAAA
>UMDL01023621.1_pt1 | contig 13261 bp, 9 predicted proteins | sample 1964481 | NCBI WGS metagenome assembly UMDL01 (sample SAMEA4835993, study PRJEB28245) | human gut metagenome | biome: gut microbiome; material: fecal sample | place: Denmark | collected 2008 | reverse complement strand
CCGCCACTCTGCCGCCCGGAATTTACATTGTCAGGCGCCGCGGAGTGTCGGAGAAATTAGTGATAAAAGGAACGCAAAAATAGCAATTTAACAAACAACAGCCCCCGCACGGGTGCATAAATAAACTACAGGTAAGAATATGGACTCTTTACGATTCAAGGCAGTTGAGGCTGCGGCCAACCGCCAACCGGTAACGCCGGAAATTCCGGCCAACCGACCGAGCAGTTTTTTCGCGTCGATGGTTTTCAACCGTAAGACGATGTACGAGTATCTGCCGCTGGAAACCTACCGTGCCCTCACACAGGCCATCGACAACCGCGAGCCGTTGCCTCGCAAACTCGCCGATTCGGTAGCCGACGGCATGCGCCGCTGGGCCATTGACCATGGCGCACGGCATTACACCCACTGGTTCCAGCCGCTTACGGAGACCACAGCCGAGAAGCACGACGCCTTCATAGAGCTTGACGGCAAAGGGGGCATCATAGAGGAATTCTCGGGCAAACTGCTTGTGCAGCAGGAGCCTGACGCCTCCTCGTTCCCCAACGGCGGCATCCGCAACACCTTCGAGGCACGCGGATACTCGGCCTGGGACATCTCCTCGCCGGCCTTCATACTGCGCGGCACGCTCTGCATACCCACCATCTTCATCTCATATACCGGCGAGAGCCTCGACTACAAAACGCCTCTGCTGAGGGCCTTGGCAGCCCTCGACAAAGCCGCCACATCGGTGGTGAACCTCTTTGACGAGGATGTGCGCCATGTGCAGTCGAACCTCGGCTGGGAGCAGGAGTACTTCCTCGTTGATGAAGCGCTGTGCAACGCTCGTCCTGACCTGATGCTCACCGGCCGCACGCTGATGGGTCATGAATCGGCCAAGAACCAACAGCTCGAAGACCATTACTTCGGCGCCATCCCGGCCCGCGTGGAGGCCTTCATGCTCGATTTGGAAACGGAGGCTTACCGCCTGGGCATACCCCTCAAGACGCGCCACAACGAGGTGGCTCCCAACCAGTTTGAGTTCGCCCCCATATACGAAGAGACCAACCTGGCCAACGACCATAACATGCTGGTAATGAGCCTTATGGGCGATGTGGCACGCCGCCATCATTTCCGCGTGCTGCTGCATCCGAAGCCCTTTGCCGGCGTCAACGGCAGCGGCAAACACTGCAACTGGTCGCTGTCGACTGACAAGGGTGAGCCTCTGCTTGCTCCCGGCCATGACGCCAAGTCGAATCTGCGGTTCATCACCTTTGTGGCCAACGTCATGACCGCCGTACACCGCCACAACGCGCTGCTGAAAGCCTCTGTGATGAGTGCCGACAATGCCCATCGTCTCGGCGCCAACGAGGCACCTCCTGCCATCATCAGCATCTTCACAGGCAAGCAGCTCGGCGACATCCTCAGCCATGTTGCCGAAGCCACCGACGACCAGTTGGTTGAAATAGCCTCCAAGCAGACCTTTACCACGGGTCTGAGCCAGATTCCCGACCTGCGTCTCGACACCACCGACCGTAACCGCACCTCGCCGTTCGCCTTCACCGGCAACCGCTTTGAGTTCCGCGCCGTGAGCAGTTCAGCCAACTGCGGCGCCCCTATGATAGCCCTTAACGCCGTGGTAGCCGACCAGCTCGCCGCCTTCCGCAGCGCCGTAGACAAACGCGTGGCAGAGGGTCAGGACACCATGCACGCCGTTCTGGCCGAGGTGCGCCGCCTGATACGCGAGTCGGAGCCTATTCACTTCGACGGTAACGGATATACGGAAGAATGGAAAGCCGAAGCTGCTGTTCGCGGCCTCGACACGGAGACCAATCCGGCGCTTATCTTCGACGCTTATCTGCGTGCGGACAGCGTGGAGATGTTCACCCGCACAGGCGTCCTGACTCCCCGCGAGCTGCAGGCCCGCAACGAGGTGAAATGGGAAATGTATACCAAGAAAATTCAGATTGAGGCACGCGTGTTAGGCGACCTGGCCATCAACCACATCATCCCCGTGGCTACCCGTTACTTGGGCATTCTGCTCGACAATATGGACAAGGCTCGCCGCATCTTCGGCGAGACAAAGGGTGCCGCAATGACCGCCTCCGACGCCGAGAGCGCCGAAAGCATAATGCGCCACACCTCCGAGATACGCAATCTCACCGACGCCATGGTGGAAGCGCGTAAGGTGGCCAACCGCATCACCGAAGAACGCGAAAAGGCGCTTGCCTACTCGCGCACCGTGGCTCCGAAGCTCAACGAGATTCGCCGCCACATCGACAAGCTCGAGCTGACGGTCGACAATCAGCTCTGGCCGCTGCCCAAATATCGCGAACTGCTCTTTACCCGTTAAGGCAGAACAAAGATACAATTAAGGGTGCAAGGCATACGGAAATTCTGTGTACCCTGCGCCCTTTATCTCAACTTTCTTTGCTAAATTTGCGGTATGAAAAGAATCCTTTTAGCCGCAATATGGGTTTGGTGTGCGCTGACCGTAAGCGCCGCTGCCGCAGAAAATAAATCTACAGACAAATCTCCTACACTGCAGCCTGTTCCGGGGCATGTGGTTGACCATCTCACAGCCACCCGCGGCATTGTAGTGAATCCGACGCCGGTGAAAATGCAATTCACCGGTGCCGATACTATTGACGTTGCCAAAGGATTCAACCTTGCCAAGGTGCCCGAGAGCCTTCGTCAGGACTTCAACGGGCAGAAAGCCAACCCCAAAGGGCTGCCGGTGAAAGTGGCTGTAAAAGCCCGCAAAGGGGCCGTTGCCGGCACATATACCCTTACGCTGACGCCTGCGAGAGTGAGCATTGAGGCCGTTGACGCCGACGGTGTGTTCTATGCCGCCGGAACGCTTCAGCAGATTCTGACGAGTGCCGCCGAGGCGAAGGTTCCGGTGCCTGCCATGGTCATCACCGACTACCCAGCGTTCCCCTTTCGCGGCGTTGTGGAGGGCTTCTACGGCACTCCGTGGAGCCACGACACGCGGCTGCGTATGCTCGACCACATGGGCGCCAACAAGATGAACAGCTATGTGTTCGGCCCTAAGGATGACCCTTACCATAACGTGCCTCACTGGCGTCAGCCTTATCCGGCCGCGGAAGCCGCCAAAATCAGCGAGCTGTGTAGCCGCGCCGCCAAGAACCACGTCAACTTCATCTGGGCCATCCACCCCGGCGGCGACATACGCTGGAACCGCGAGGATTACGATTCGCTGCTCAATAAGTTCAGGGCCATGTATGACCTTGGCGTTCGTCAGTTTGCCGTTTTCTTCGACGACATCTCGGGCGCCGGCACAGATTCGCACAAACAGGCCGCTCTGCTCAATGACCTCAACCGCGATTTCGTGCAGAAAATGCCGGGAATGAGGTCCCTAATTGTCTGCCCCACGGATTACACTCAGTCGTGGGCCAATCCCACCGACAGCGGTCAGCTTGCCGTTTACGGTCGTGAGCTCGACCCCGACATTCAGGTGTTCTGGACCGGCTCGGCGGTATGTTCCGACGTTAAGAAAGCCGACCGCGACTTTGTGCGGGAGCGCATCCGTCGTCCGTCGCTGACGTGGTGGAACTTCCCGGTGAGCGATTATGTGCGCACGAACCTGCTGCTTGGACCTTGCTATAACCTCGACACCACACTCACGGCCGCCGACATGAGCGGTATCCTCACCAATCCCATGGAGCAGGGCGAGGCGTCGCGCAGCGCCGTTTACTGTGTGGCTGACTACGGCTGGAATCCGCGTGCTTACAACGCCCTCGACAGCTGGGAACGCTCCATCCGCGACCTCGTGCCCGGCGCCCCCGAGGCTTACCGTACTATAGCCATCAACACCACCGACCCGCAGAAGGATTTTCGCAAGATTGAATCGTGGGAAGCCGACACTTTCCGCGTCGATAACTATACGCAGGAACAGTTCCGCGCCCTTTATCAGCAGTTTACCCAATTGGCCATGGCGCCGATGAAGCTGATTGCCGACGGCGACAATGCGGAGTTGGTAAAGGAAATCTTCCCGTGGCTGGAACAGGCGGCAGCGCTCGGCAGCAGGGGTATCTTGGCCCTTAACCTTATCAAGACTTACGAAAGCGGCGACCGCGAAGCCTTCCTGCGCGATTACAACGTTCTCAATACCGTCAACAGCCTTCAGCGTCCCGGCTGGGAGGCTCATCGCGTCGGCACGCAACGTCTGCAGCCCTTCATCGACAACGTGCTCAAAGACCTGCGCAACAAGTAACCATCCGTTTCTTTACTTCAGAAGCACCTTTTTGCCCCGATAGATGTAGATGCCTCTTGACGGGTTGACTACCCGGCGTCCGAACAGGTCGTAATAGACCTCGCCGTCGGGTTGCAGAGTGTTGATGACGTCGGCGGCAAGCGGCGCTTTTTCCTCAAAGCGAAACAGCCACTCGTTGGCGTCTTCCGAATAATCGTCGCTCCAGAGATTGATGGCATAGTCTTGGTGGGCAGCGCCGCAGTTCATCAGCCAGTAATAATTGTTTATGGTGGAGTCGGTGGCGAGGGCGCAATAAGAATAGCCGGAGCTGTCGATGCCGCTCATCGTCGGCTCGGTGACGAAGATAAAGCCGTAAGGATTCACCTTACTGTCCTCCTCCGAGGCCACATATAGCCAGCGCGCCGAGGCATTGTCGGCTGTGGGGACAGGATTCACGAACCCGTTGGGAGCCGCCTTGCAGACCATTTTATAGCGGGCGGAATCGGTGGGTGAAGGCTCAAACTTCCACAACTGATAATCATAGGCCTTACTGCTGAAATCAGCCCCCGGAGCCGACCACAGCATGTTGGGATGCTCGCTGCCGGCGGGGAAATACTGTATGCAACGGCCTACGCGTTGGTCAGTGCCGTTATAACGAGTCATCAGCCTGTACCAGACGGAAGGCTGAGGCCTGCGGAAAGTCTGTGCGGATGCGGATAAAGACGATCCTACAAACAGAGATATCAATATAAAAGCAAAAAAGATTTTCATATACCTGTTATTTAGCAATTTAACGCCCTGTGGGTGAATAATGTTCGTGATTTGCTTTGCCCTACCAGACAGGCAAATCCTTTTGACAGAAAACGACCCACGGTTCGGAAAGTGATATGCACCTTCCGAGCCGTGGGTGTTTGGGGTGTAAAAGGTTATGTTCGAGAATTGCTTTGTAGTCTAAAGCCTGGTGGCTAAGTCTTTGGGAGTAAACGCTTTGGGGCTTAACGCTAAAAATCGTCGTCCATCATGTCGTAATCGTCCTGCTCATCGAGGAATTCCTCATCCTCCTGTGCCTGTTGGTCGTCATAGTCCTGATTATCGTAATCGGGATAACCGTCGTCATAGCCTTGATTCGCATAATCGTCGTCGTTGGCGTCCTCATTCCCATAATCGGGGTAATTGCGGCCATAACCACCCCCGTAATTGCGATAACCACTGCTGCCGTGGCTGCCATAATCATCATCATAGTCCGACCCATTACCGTCATCCTCATGCCCGTAAGGCGGCGGAAACATTGACGCGTCATGCTGATCCTTCTTGTGCCTGAAGAGGCTGAAGATCCACCGAAACAGGAAGAACTCTCCTATGTCATTCCAAAAACTCATATTATTAACCAATTAAATTACCTACGGCTAAAAATTAAATATCCTCTAACTCTCGTTGTCGTTTGGCGTTCATATCTTGAGTGTCAAGATATAAAATCATTACCATGCCATCGCTGTCATCGAACTTCTGAATGGAGATGTTTATGATGCCACCTTGTATTTCAAATTTAGAAAAATATGAAACTTTTCCTTGTGAGAGATTGTACATAAGCCTCGAATTCGAGTCAGAACTACTTGGATTATTTTCTACACATTCAGTAGGAAATCCGTATTTTTCAATGTACAAATATTTATAATACTCGTATAAATTGACAAGGTCTTTCCAACTGTCAGATTTCTCAAAAGTAACCCCAATGGAAGAAACATTTTCTCCGATATCTGTAGGAATTACACCAACTGTAACTTTGCGACCCGTAAATTTACCTTGAAATAACCGCATATCTCCATCATAAGGCATCTCAATAAAGCCTTTGGCTTTCAGTTTCTGACAGAATTCCGTGATGCTTCCTTCAATAGGAATACCTTTGAAAGAAAGATGTTCTTGTGCGTAGCCACAAACGGCCAAGCAGCAAAGAATCATAGAGATGATGACTTTTTTCATGCTATCTTCTTTTTGTGTTAAACTTACTCATTATGGCAGCATATTTGCTATACCTTATTCCCTTTGCATTGTTGCGAATCAACAAATTTTGAAAAGTTTTATCAACACGCTACCTTTTGCCATAGTTGTTTTACATTGGCTTTATCATGGATTCGATGAAGGAGATTTCTTCATCGGAGAGGTTGTATTTGGCGTAGAGTTGAGCGTCGATTTCCTCGATGCTCTTACTCCAGTCGATGTCGCTGTTGGATGTGAAGTCCTGAAGTGGAACAAATTGGTAAACATCACGCGCGGCGTCTTGGGTCTTCTTTTTGACACTTACAAGATACCTAAAGAATTTGGATCTAAGATATTTTATTGCATTTTTAGCAACTTGTTCGGACTCGAATCCAGTCTCTGGGCGAATGACTATATAAGTATCAGTACAAACAGAGTTCGGTTCCCCATAGAATGGGACTCCAAGGATTTGATGTGGGAATCCTTCTCCAGCGCCATAAGCTTTAGAAATATAAATCTTATGGAATGGAATCGTATTATGATTTTTGGGTATATCATTGATACTTACCCAACCATAGCCATCTGAAATAAGCTGTTTATTCAGGTAGCACTTAATATTGTTGTATGATGAAGGTGTAACGCTATAGCCACGCCAAGAAGTACTAAGTTGGGCACCTTGGTCGTACTGGTGACGAGGCATGACATATGAGGCAAATGAGAACTTGTCAAAATAATCATCACCGTGCTTAGCTGCCACCTTAGAAAGAATATCTTCAGCTTTAGCATCGCGAATTACTATACCCCACTTATTAAGGAAACGATTGCTACTTGATTTTTTCCCTTCTTGGATTATAGAGTATTTACATGGTCCATTATGAGTTGGGTCTATAAGGAAGTAACATATACCACCTTTAATCTCAACGTGTGGAAATACATCGTTAGAGTTTGAGTAATCAAATATAGAAACAATATTATTTGATTCTAAAACTGAAAGAGCCCAAGATTCTGACAGACCACGACCTTGTAAAGTAAGCCATTTAGAAGGAGTTATCATAGAAATATTTTGAGGGTTAATCTTTTGAGCTATTTCTATGAACAAAGGGTATATTGCCGTAGATGAAGTACAATTACCTTGATCCATTACCTGATAAGGCGGATTGCCGACGATTGCTTTGATCTTCACGTTCTTTCCTACTAAGTCCTGAACTTTTTTGATGAACAGTTCAGGCTGGTTTTTGATTTTGTTGATTAAGTCTTCGGGCGCCCACATATTGGTCTTTCCCTTGCGGAAGCCAAGGAGGGTGCGGCGCGTGATGGATTTAGCCATTGGGGTTTTGCAGATAACAAAAATGTTTTCTGCAACGGCAGCGTCCCAGATGGCTTGATGTTCTTCGAGGGTTTCCGGCGAGAACATTTCGTCGCGCAGCCGCGAGCGGTAGATGTTGTAGGCGAGATACAACGGATAAAGGCCCGACTTGGAATTGATTTCAAGCAGGTGGCTATCCGGCGCAAAGACCTCGGCAGTAACATCGCCACGGTCGACAAAGCGCGGCTCTTCGATTGTTTCCGAGAAGTCCTCGTTGAAGAAAGTATATCCGCCGAGTGTGTCGCTCATGTGCATATTCACAACACGCCACGGAGTCAAGACCGTTTCCTTATCGGGATTACGGAACGTGGCGAAGATGGCCGCAATGCGCTCGATACGTTCCTCGATAGAGAGACGGTCGGCAGCGCGGGCCATTGCGCGGATGCGCTTGGCGGCGGCGGTGAATATGTCGGGGTCGTAGTATTTCTTGAAGGCGTTGAAGCGCTGCTTGCTAACGCCTTTAGGCATAAACTCCTCCCACGAACGCGAGTCGACAAGCGAGGTGAAATTGTCAATGGTAAGCTCTTTGTCTTCGTCGGTGATGTCGGCGCCGTAGATGAGCAGCGGCATGCGTATGGAGATGCCGCGGAGTATGGAGATGGCGTCTTCCTTGACTTTGCGCTTTTTCTTCAGCTCTTCGAGGCGTGCCTGTTCTTCGGGTGTGCGCTGACGTTTATTTTTCTTTTCGAGCTGTTCCTGCTCGGCATATTCCTCATCGGTGAGACCCTGGTTGTTGACGATGATGTCGTTGGTCTTACCCATGGCCTTTGTCTTGCCGATGATGCCTTTCAGCTCGTCAAACTCGCGGATGTCGACGTCTGAGAGCCGCATCAGCTCATAGTTGTTGTAGAGGTAACCGTCTTCGAAGCCATGTTGCACCACGCGCTCCACATACACGCGTTTGAGCTGCTGAAGCATCTGCTCGGTGTTGAACCGTTTCATCTTGCTGCCATCCACAGCGATGATAGGGCAGAAATTCAGGAATTCGCCGAGCTGCTGACGGTCGGAAGTGGTCTGTTTGCCGGCTTTTGTGGAGATTTTGGCCGTTTCGGCAAGCACTTTGAGAGTGCGGTCGGGGGCGAAGTCAAACACATAACAGTCTTCCTTGACGCGTCCGTTGATGGTTGCCGGGGTTTGCACGCGGAAGATGGTCTGCATATAAGCCGAGGCTGCGGTGTTGTGGCTTCCCGACAGCATCAGCACACCGGTCCAGGGCTTTACGCTGACGCCGGTGGTGAGACGGCCGCAAGAGAGCGTTATGGTGCATGTCATGTCGGGGTCGGGGCCTATGGCGTTGTTCACCTTGCGCAGCGCTTCCTCGTTGGGTTCCTCTTCGTCGCCGTCGCCGGCAACGTTCACAATCTTGAACAAGCGGAACACCGGGTGGTTGCGCAGCATGGCGGCGAGAGCTTTGGCGGCCTTGACGCCCGGAACCATCCACAGCGTATGGCGGAAGATGTCGCGGTAACGTTTGTTGGCAAAGGGGTAAACGTCGTCGCCTTCGCGCGTCTTTGTGAGCAGATTGAGGAAGTCCTCAACGTGCTGTTTGTGAACGAACTCGCCGTCTTCAGTGGTGCGGAAGAACTCGCGGAAGTTGAAGGCAATGTCCTCGTCGGCAAACTCGTTCATGAGCCGCCCGAGGTCGTATGTGTAGATATTCATGCGCGGAAGACCCGCGTAGGGGTTATGGTCGCCGGGATGTGTGAGATCCCACTGTGCTTTGGCGCGCTGCTCCATAACGTAATCCCAGGTGTAAGTATCTTCATCTGCGAATTCATCTTGAATATTAAATGGAGTACCGCTGAGATGAAGAAATTTCGTCTTAGAACGTTTTAATTCTTTTTTGACTGCTTTACCTAAATCTGTTTGAGTACCTTCGTGTGCCTCATCTATTATAATTAGATCCCAATCGGTTGAAAATATTTCATTGTTTTTATCGAAATTTCCACCGACGACTTCTGAGCCCCGGAGATCTTGGATGGAAGCGAAATAGAAATATTTTTTATTTTGTTTATAAAACTGAGATTCAAGAGACGAGAAACTTTCACCTAATGTTTTGGACCCATATAAATACTGATTGTTGTCGCAAAAAACGCATTGAAAATCTTTGTACCAACTTTGATTAACCACAGGACGATGTGAAAAAATCAGAACACGCTTTAGCTCAGGCATTTCTTTTATTAATGTCAATGCTGTTATGGTCTTGCCAAAGCGCATTTTTGCATTCCAAAGAACTTCTTTAATCCTTTTGAATCTGTCTTTCGTAAACTCAACTGCATCACGTTGATTGGGATATAAACAAGGAGGCGTCATATTCACGGAAATTTCGTTTGGATTAAGAGCCTTGCGGCCCTCTTTGGCGGCTGTGATAGCCCGTTTGGCCGTTTCGAGGTCGCAGCAGAACCATTCGTTGGCGCCGTTGACCTTATCGAAGACTTTGCGCTTGATGCCGCTGCGGAGAAGCACGTCGTGGACTTCCTTGTCGTTGATGCCTGCAAGATGACCGTCGCGCACGGAGATGGCTATTTCCGTGTGGAGAAGTTCGTAAGCTATTCCGGCAGTCTTGGTATACTGGTCAATGCGGGCCGTGGCGGCTTTATTGAGCGCGCTGCTGTTGGGCGGCAGAGTGATGTTGCCGTCGTCGAATGTGGCTTCGCCTATTTTCAGACAGTCGCTGTGTGCCTCGTCGGGAATGCGGAACACGTATATCAGCTTGGCTTTAAGGTTTGAGAAATATTCCATGCCGGTTATTTTATAAGGTCGATAAATCGGATTTTCTTTTTGCTCTCAGACTTGGCGCCCCAGTCTCGAATGAGGCAGTAAGAGCCGTTGTGGCGCCTGATGTCGCCGTTTTTGCACCCGTCGCATTGGCTCACTACCTCCGTTTCGCCGAAAAGATCGGCAACTATCTGCCGCCGTTCGCCGCATGTGCCGGGAACAACCCCTTTGAGACCGTCCATTTGCCAGAAATTCCACGAAATGATGTAGGCAATGTAAAGGAGCGATTTCAAAAGCGGCTCTTTGCCGAATTTGGCTTTGAAATAGTCAACAAACGTCATGAGCAGATTCTCGCGGGCGAGCAACAGGTTGTCGCCCTGCCATTCATATCCGTAGACATTCTGAAAAGCCACCTGCGCCCATTTGAGCCAGTCGGCGGAGTTGTCCACGTTTTCGGAAATGACCCTGAGCTTGCGGTCGAGCAAGCCGATGCGCCGCTCAATGGGTATCGGCTCGCCGCTGACGGTGTCGTAACGGCTGACGACGTAAGGCGCTTCGCCGCAGGTGATTTCAAGACGCGTGTCGCGCACATAGTCGCGCCATATGCGCCCTTCAGGAAAGAGAACAGGTGTTGGGTTGACAGCCCATGTATGGTCGCCGTTCTCGGTGTTGAAAACTCCTTCGCGGCCAAACCATTCGTTGTCAACAAGATTGTTTTGCGCGTTGCATATCCACGACGGGGTGAAGACCTCGGCCATTTCGCGGCTGCGTTGTTGCTGTTGCTGCCGGGTCTTTACTGAGCGTGGAACTATGACCATGCCGTTATCGCCGGTGATTTTCTCCACCGTTATTTCGTCGGCGTATTGATAGCCGGCGCCGCGGTCGGCGTAATTGTCGGTGGCCCAAAAGATATTGACCTGCCGCTCAGGGGTGCTTAACGTGTGGTCTTTGAGAAGCACAGTGAGCAATTCGGGCGACAGCTCGAAAATGTCATTCTCTTTTATGTCGACCTGCGAATCAGTCATTTTTCAAATTTGTAAATCCCTTTCATGGCATCTGAAGAGGGGTGGCCTCTTCGGGGCTCGCCTATGGTAATGGAGGGCGGGAGGCGGCTCGGGAATTATCTAAATACAAAGGTAATAATTTTTTTGGATACCGGCGGCATAAAGTTGGGCAAAGGAGGCAAAAATTGCGGCAAAAGAATAAGAGAGCGCGTTTATGTTGCAAAACACGCTCTCTCAAAGCACTTACCCCTATAAGCCTTATAAGATTTATAAGATTTATAAGACTTATAAGCCCAATTAGCCCAATTGAGCCGCTGCGTTATTCTCCGAAATAGAATCTCAAAATAAGTTCCACGTTGCCCAAATCGGGTATGTCTCTTTTTCCCAGATCGAGCTTCAGACGTCCCCACTCAGTGTCTTGGCTGGAAAGTGACTTCTCAGTGAATTGGCCATCGGGGAAGATAATCTTTATCATTTTGGAGTTGGGGTAGATGCAGTAGACGAAGTTCAGGTTGCCTAACTCCTGTAACATTTCAGAATTAGGATTGGAAATTACCAGCTTTCCGCAATTGGCAGCTGCATTAGATATCCATGCATTGCGTTCGCATTTCAAACCTACCGGAATCCAGAGATTGATGCCTTTGACGTAGTTTTTCAGCTGCAAGAAGACAAAATCGGTTGCGTTAGGCACCGAGTCCATCAGATGTTTATCCACGTTATAAATCTTCATGCTATGGTCATTGGCGGGAGTTCGGAAGATAACGCAGTTTCGTGTCGTCAGGTCAGAGTCGTTTCTGATTGCGCCCACATAATACATTCCGCAGGAGTCTAATTCCCCCACGATGGTTTTGCCGTTGCCTGTCATGCGGAGCATTTTTTGTTCTCTGTAAAACTGGCCTTCATTGTTGTCGGAACCCACCATTGACCCCTTGTAATTGACATATACACTCAGGTATTCAAAGGTTCCCTTGGGACCTCCGGGAATCAAAACGTCGTAACTGCCCTGGAAGGTCATGGGCACGGAGGCTGAAGCCGTTTTTACTCCGGCTAAAAGCACTATTGCCGGAAATATTCGCCTTGCTATTCTCGTTTTCATTTTTTGCAATGTTGTGGTTAGAGTATTATTGTTAGCGACACGTCTATGGCTCTGCCCTCACGTAAGCCCTTAATCACTGTGTAAACCAGGGGAATGCTCAGGTAAGTAGTGGCGAAATCCTTTTCGTTGAGTATATACAACGTATTGCTGGTGTTCCGCGGATTGTTAATCATCAGAGTGTTGTCGATAAAGGCATAGCGCCCTTTCAGGATTCCGAGAGCCGTCATCACCACATTGTCGGCCGTTATCTTGTATTCACCTTCCCCGGGGTTCTCTTCAGGAACGAACTTCACCGTGGCCGGGAAAGCCAGGATTGGATTATCCGACGATTCGTACAGCTCGATATATGCGGCTGTGTAAGTGCCCTCTTCAAGCTTTTTGCGTATTTGTTCGGGTGTGAGTTTCTTTTGCGGAGTGAGGTTGTAGAGGAAACACTTGTCGCCGGCGCCATTCTTGCCGTTGGCGAATTTGTCGGTGAAGGAGCGGCCGCCGTTGGTGCTGGTGGCGGTGATTCTCAGACCGCCCGAGGTAACCTTCAGCGTGTTGCCTACAACGCTGTAATTGCCCCCGAAGACCTTAAAGCCGAAATTCCAGCCTATATCCGAAGTATCGAGACCGATTGATGATTTCATCATCAGCCCCTCTTCCATGCCGTAGTTGTAGCATATCAGATTGTTGTTTTTGAGTTTGGCGGCACTCATGCCACCGCCTTCGCCCTAAGTGCTGCGCTTCTTGGCGGCTGTACTTTTTTTGCCGGTACCCGTGCCTCCGTCGTGGTGACCGAGCCGAGCGTCAACGCGGCCATGAGCAGTAATGCAAAGGCCCTGAACGTTAATTTCATAATGCTTTATTGTTAGTGTTCTTTTGGTTGCGAATTAAGTACATGACAAAAATTTGAACACATCGAA
>UMDL01046405.1_pt1 | contig 13273 bp, 11 predicted proteins | sample 1964481 | NCBI WGS metagenome assembly UMDL01 (sample SAMEA4835993, study PRJEB28245) | human gut metagenome | biome: gut microbiome; material: fecal sample | place: Denmark | collected 2008 | reverse complement strand
GGAAGAGCACGCTCGTCTGGGCTACCTTCATCATCACGATCCTTCTCTGGGCCACGGAGCAACTCCATCACATCAGCTCCAACGTCGTGGCTCTGATTCCTCTCGCCGTCTTCACGGCCACAGGACTCTTCGGCAAGGAGGAGATCAAGGAGATCAACTGGTCAGTGCTCTGGCTCGTTGCCGGAGGCTTCGCATTGGGCTATCTCCTTCAGGACACCGGTCTGGCGAAGGTTCTCATTACGGCGATACCGTTCGGCTCGATGTCTGTCATCCTTGTGCTGGTAGTTGCCGGTCTTGTCTGCTACTTCCTCTCGAACTTCATCAGCAACTCCGCCACAGCGGCGCTTCTCATCCCTATCCTCATTGTAGTGGCTGAGGGCATGGCCGATCCGGCAGCCGCCAACAACGCAGCCTTCATCGCCATGGGCGGAACCCAGGCCATGATCATATTCATCGCCGTGTGCGCCTCCATCGCCATGCTGTTCCCTATCTCTACTCCTCCGAACGCCATCGCGGCCTCAACCGGACTTGTCGAGACCAAGGACATGGCAAAGATCGGTATCATCATCGGTGTGGTCGGATTCATCTTCGGATTCTTCTGGCTCACCAAGATCTTCCCGTTCGCGCAGTAGTCTGTAAATAATCTAAGAGAAGCTGTTCTGGGATTATTCCCAGGCAGCTTCTCAAAATTTAATGTTAGTAGTAATCAAAATGAACAAAATTGTCACTTCACTTGCCGCTTTGGCAATGTGCGTCACTCTTGGCGCCCAGGAGACCAAACCGCAGGTCAGCCTTTACGGTTTCATCCGCAACTTTTATGCTTTTGACACACGCGAGAGTGTGGCCGGAACAGAAGACTTCTTCTACTATCTTCCGAAAGACGAGAACAAGAAGGGCGATGTCGATCTGAACGAGCAGAGTTCCCTCCGCTACGCCGCCATCACTTCCAGAATCGGACTCAATGTCACCGGTTATGAATATAATGGCTTGAAATTCGGAGCAAAGATCGAGACTGACTTCTACAATGGTCTTTCCGGTGTCTCCGGAACCGCGGTGCTTCGTCTTCGTCAGGCTTATGTCACCGTCGGCAGGAACGATTGGCTGGTGACGGCAGGCCAGGCCTGGCATCCTATGGCCGCTGACATGCCGGACGTGTTCTCCCTCAATACAGGAGCGCCTTTCGGACCTTTCAGCCGTACTCCGCAGGTGAAACTTGACTACAGACTCAACGATGCGTTCTCCCTCACGGGATCGGCCATCTGGCAGATGCAGTACAATTCGGCAGGCCCTAACGGCGCCTCCGCCAACTACATCAAGTACAGCTGCACCCCGGAGATCTACCTCGGCCTGAACTACAAGAACGACAATCTCCTCCTCAGGGCCGGAGTGGACATGCTCTCGATCAAGCCAAGGAACAACAACGGCACCGTCAAGGTCACCGACCGCATCACCACCGTCACCCCGTTCGTCTTCGCCCATTACAAGAACGGACTGTTCTCCGCAAAGGTGAAGACCATCTTCGCCGAGGCCGGCGAGCACTTCAACCTCAACGGCGGCTACGGAATCTCAGGTGTCAAGGATGACAAGGTAAGTTATGAATATACCCCTACGCGCAACTCATCGACCTGGGTGAGCCTTATGTACGGAAAGAAGACGCAGTGGATCCTCTTCGGCGGCTATGTGAAGAACTTCGGTACCAAGGATGACCTCTTGGGCGCCAAGAACGGCTATGCCCCGGCGGCCAACCTCTATTTCAGCAAGAACAGCTTCTCGAACATGAACCAGATGTGGAGGCTCACTCCGACTGTTATCCGTAACATCGGCAAGTTCGCGATTGGTCTTGAATATGAGCTCACAAGCGTCCAGTACGGAGAGTATAAGACCATCGACGGCGTGAAGTGCATCGGTGCCAACGGCCTCGCCGAGGACAACCTCCACTGGATCACCAACAACCGCGTCCAGGCGCTGGTCAAGTTCACATTCTAGTTTTTGACAGGTCCGGTCTTGGACGAGACATCTAAACCATTCGATGATATGAAGAAGATAATCCCAATGATGGCATCGCTTGTCGTATTGTCCATGTTCTCTTTACCTTCTGACGCTCAGAACCATTTGGTCAAGCTCACAAATCATCTGGAACCATACGGTTTTTTCAGGACGAGCGCCATCTTTGACGCCCGTCAGTCCAAGACCGACACCGATGACTTGTTTTACTATCTTCCTTATGACAAGGAGAACAACCTTGAGGGCAAGGACATCTGGTTCAACCCGTCCTTCAAGCTCTCCGCTGTCACGACCCGCGTCGGATTCGACCTTAAGGGTTTCCAGTACGGGTCCTTCAATGTCACGGGCAAGCTGGAGGCTGATTTCTATCTCTTCAATGAGAGTACAGCCTCCTTGCGGCTCCGTCAGGCGTATCTCGATCTCAACTGGTCAGGCTTGGGACGGGTTGTGAACTCGGCTGTCCTCAGGGTGGGGCAGGCCTGGCATCCGATGTCGGTTGACATGCCGATGAGTGTCGGCTACGAGGTCGGCGCGCCTTTCAATCCCTATTCGAGAAGTCCTCAGCTGATGTTCGAGACATCGTTTCTCAAGCGTTTCTCGCTGACGGTCGGCGCGCTTTATCCTGTGGAGTTCAAGCCAACAGGTCCGCAGGGGCCGTCATCCGACTATGTGAAGTACGGGGTGATTCCGGAATTCTACGCCGGATTGTCATTCACCTCGTCTCACTTCAAGGCCAAAGCCGGCGCTGACTTTATCAGTCTCAGGCCACGTTGGCGTACGACCGACACCGATGGCTACACATACGACAAAGGCACCCCTGTCAAGGACAGGATCTCGATGGTCAGCCCTATGGTCTATCTGGAATTCTCGAAAGGACTTTTCAAGATCAACGCCAAGTCCGTACTGGCCTCTGGAGGAGACCATCTGCGTCTCATGGGCGGCTATGCGCTCTGTGACGCCAGCGATGTCTATCACTACAAGTACACGCCTCTGCGCTCCTCCACATCCTTTGTCTCGGCAAGCTATGGAGATACTTGGCAGTTCATCTGCATGGCAGGCTTCATGAAGGCGCTGGGAACATCCCGACCTATTCCTGTCAATTCGGAGACCGGCATTTCGGATCCTAAGAACATATACTATTTTGACGGCGGCTTCAAGAACATCCGCCACATCATGCGCGTCACGCCGGCTGTGGCCTATAATCTTGACCGTCTCACGGTCGCGGTAGAGTACAACGGGACCTACGTGGACTACGGTGACATCAAAGCCCTTGATTCACACGGACTAGCCTCAAGCGGATCCCATCTGATCATCAACCACCGCGTTGTCGGCGTTGTAAGGTACTCGTTCTGATTTCTTGAAAATCTCTTGCAAATTCGAAATAATTTACGAAATTTGCCGCAGTAAACGTATAATGAAAGGTTTTTTTCATATCCACCATCATCACCACCGCATGAAACGGGGGTGAGTTGTCGTGGGTATCTGTTTATGAGGGATATTCTTGTCGAGGCTCGCTTCCGTTAGGTGGCGGGTCTTTTTGGTTTGTGGGCTTTTCCCCAGGTCGGCACAGCCCGGCCAAGCCCATCGGCCATCGGGGCGGTTGATTGAGATTATTATTGTATTATAAAACGAACGAAATGTTAAGAATCGCTATTCAGGCCAAAGGCCGTCTGAGTGAAGAAAGCCTCGCGCTGTTGCGTGAGGCCGGTATCGAGGTGGATGACACCAAACGAAAATTCCTTTCACGATCCAGCAGTTTCCCTGTCGAGATACTCTACCTCAGGGATGATGACATTCCGCAGGCCGTGGAGCAGGGGGTGGCCGATCTGGGAATCGTCGGCTACAACGAGGTTTGTGAAAGAGGCGGTAATGTCAAAGTCGTGGATCGCCTTGGCTTTGGCGCATGCCGGATCTCCCTTGCCATCCCCAAGGCAGAGGACTATCCGGGACTGGACTATTTCAACGGGAAACGGATCGCCACGTCCTATCCTAACATTCTTAGAGGTTTTTTGGAGAAGAACGGTGTAAGCGCCAGGATCAATGTCATCGCCGGTTCTGTCGAGATCGCGCCGACCGTGGGCATGAGCGATGCCATTTTCGACATCGTATCTTCCGGCGGGACGCTTGTGAGCAACGGGCTCAAGGAGGTTGAGAAGGTGGTGTTCTCGGAGGCGGTGCTGATTTCGGGTGGCAATCTTTCGGATGAAAAGACTAAACTTCTGGAACAGATAAAGTTCCGCTTTAACGCTGTCCGGGACAGCCGTGGAAAGAAATACCTGTTGATGAATATCCCCAACGACCGGATCGAGGATGCCATCCAGATTGTTCCGGCGATGAGGAGCCCGACTGTGCTGCCGCTTGCGCAAAGCGGGTGGTCTTCACTGCATTCCGTTGTGGATGAGAGCGTTTTGTGGGAGAAGATCGAAAGTTTGAAGGAGATTGGCGCGGAAGGGATTCTTGTGCTCTCGGTTGAGAAGATGGTTTTGTAGGTGTTGAATATTTATTCGTTATTTTATGCGGAATTTTGATTGTACGGTCACTTCGACAAGCTCAGTGACCCCAATATACAATAACCCTCCCCGGATCGAATGGCCGAAACTGATCTCAAGGGCCGCTGAAAGCGATTCCGACATCGATGCAAGCGTAAGAGCCACCATTGAATATGTCCGGACACAAGGCGACAAGGCTGTTCTGGATCTGGAGTCCCGCTATGACAACATAGTTTTCACTTCTGTTGAAGCCTTGAAAGTCAGCGACAAGGAAATCGCGGAAGCCACCGCTTCCGTTTCACCAGAGTTAAAGGCGGCCATTGCACAGGCATATCCAAACATCAGGAAATTTCATAGCGCGCAGATGCCGCAAACAGTTAAGGTTGAGACTTCACCCGGTGTCGTCTGCTACCAGAAGGCCGTTCCGCTCCGTAGGGTCGGACTGTATATTCCTGGCGGGCGCGCGCCTTTGTTCTCGACGGTTCTGATGCTGGCCGTCCCTGCCTCCGTGGCTGGCTGCCCTGAAATCGTTCTCTGCACACCTCCTGACAAGGATGGGAAAGCCAATCCTGTCATAGTCTATGCGGCTTCGGTCTGTGGAGTCAGAAATATATTCAAAATCGGTGGCGCTCAGGCCATTGCGGCTATGGCTTATGGAACGGAGACGCTCGCCAAATGCGACAAGATTTTCGGCCCTGGCAACCGTTATGTGATGAAGGCCAAGCAGATGGTCGGGCTGTCGGTCGCAGCGATCGATATGCCGGCCGGTCCGTCAGAGGTTATGGTGCTGGCTGACGGGACCGCTGATCCTGAGTTCGTCGCAGCTGACTTCCTCTCCCAGTCGGAGCACGGGCCGGACAGCCAGTCGATTCTGGTCTGCACATCGGAGGCTATCGCAAAATCCGTGGTGGATGCAGTCGCAAGACAGACCGCAAGGCTGAGTCGGGGAAGTATCATTGCCAAAGCGTTGGATCACAGTCGGATGGTCGTCCTTACGAGCCGTGAGGACATCATCGATTTCGCCAATGAATATGCTCCTGAACATCTCATCATATCTATGCGTGATCCTTGGAGCGTGGCGGATAAGGTGGTAGCCGCCGGGAGCATATTCATTGGAAATTATTCTCCTGAAAGCGCCGGTGATTATGCTTCAGGAACGAATCATACTTTGCCGACGAGTGGTTGGGCGCGTTCGTTCAGCGGGTTGAATCTGGATGCGTTTATGAGGAAGATGACGATTCAGGAGATTTCGCGTGAGGGTTTGTCTGGACTTGGTGATACAATCCGTACAATGGCTTTGGCCGAAGGGCTTGACGCTCACGCCGCCGCGGTTGAAGTAAGACTTGAAAAATAATCAGTAATGAATATAGAAGACGTTCTTAAACTCGTAAGGCCAAACATCTTAGGTCTTGAGGCATATTCGACCGCCCGGGACGACTGTGGCTCGAACCAGCCGGAAATATTTCTGGATGCCAACGAGAATCCTTACAACAATGGCATCAATCGGTATCCGGACCCACATCAGAAAGCCTTGAAGGCCAAGGTCGCGGAAATCAAAGGAATTTCTGCGGATAGCCTGTTCATCGGCAACGGGAGCGACGAGGCGATTGACCTTGTTTACCGTGTGTTCTGCGTACCGGGAGCAAGCAATGCCGTGTCCATCGCTCCGAGTTACGGGATGTACGAGGTGGCAGCCGCGATGAACGACATTGAATTCCGGAAAGTCCAGCTGAGGCCGGATTTCTCAATGGACACAGAGGCGATGCTTTCCGCGGCGGACTCCAAGACAAGGCTGATGTTCATCTGCTCGCCGAACAACCCGACAGGAAACTCGTTCCCGGTGGAGCAGATCGAGGATATTCTTGAAAGGTTCGGCGGCGTGGTGGTGCTGGATGAGGCTTACATCGACTTTTCGGTCAGGCCTTCGCTGACATCTTTGGTCAAGAGATGCCCTAACCTGATTGTGCTCCAGACGCTTTCAAAGGCTTGGGGTATGGCAGGTCTCAGAATTGGATTGGCGATCGCGGATCCTGCTGTCATCGCTTTGATGTCCAAAGTCAAATATCCGTACAACATCAATGTTCTGGCTCAGAAGATGGCATTGATGAAACTTGACGAGGCGGCCAAGGACAAGGCTGTGGCCGAGATTGTGGGGCAGCGGTTCCGCTTGGAAAAAGAATTGGCCAAATGCCCGGAGGTCAAGGGAATATATTCAAGTGACGCTAACTTTTTGTTGGTTAGGTTTGAGAATCCGGATGAGGTTTACGAGAGGCTGCTTGCGGGAGGAGTCATTGTGCGGAATCGTTCCAAGGTCTCAGGTTGCGAGGGGTGCCTTCGCATCACAGTCGGCACTCCGGTGGAGAATGACAGACTGCTTCGGCTGCTGTCCTCTTCGGTCGCTGAGCCTGTCGAAGCGACCACCCCCGGTATGGAAATATTAGGCGAAAGACATATCCGAATTGTCCGTAATACCAAAGAGACAAAGATTGCCCTTGAATTGGATCTGGATTCCATCGGAGGCTCCGGACACATTTCCACCGGTCTCCCTTTCTTCGACCACATGCTTGATCAGATCCCGAACCACGGCGGCGTGGCACTTTCAATCAATGCGAAAGGCGATCTGCAAGTGGATGAACATCACACGATTGAGGATGTCGGAATCGTCTTCGGAGAAGCGATCAACGCCGCGCTCGGCTCGAAACTCGGCATGGCCCGCTACGGCTTTGTCCTCCCGATGGACGACTGTGACGCCGCTGTCCTGATGGACTTCGGAGGGCGTATTGATTTCAAATGGAACGCGGAGTTCAAACGTGAGAAGGTCGGCGATGTCCCGACCGAGATGTTCAGCCATTTCTTCCAGTCTGTCTGCGCCGGAGCGAAATGCAACCTGCACATCTGGGCGGATGGCGTGAACGAGCATCACAAGGCCGAGGCAATCTTCAAAGCCTTCGCCAGGGCTTTAAGAATGGCGGTCGCCAAGACCCCGTTCCCTTACGAACTACCATCAAGCAAAGGCATCCTATGATAGCGATAATTGACTACAAAGCCGGCAACATACGCTCGGTCGAAAACGCTCTGAAAAGGTTTGGAGCGGAATATGTGCTGACCGGTGATCCGGAGATGATCCGCCGCGCCGACCACGTGATCCTGCCGGGAGTTGGGGAGGCTTCCTCCGCTATGAAAGCCTTGGAGTCCACAGGCTTGGCACCAGTCATAAAGTCATTGACCCAACCTGTTTTAGGAATATGCATCGGAATGCAGCTGATGTGCGCTTCAAGCGAGGAGGGCGACACGGAATGTCTTGGAATATTCACCCCGAAAGTCACCCGCTTCCAGGAAACTCCCGGTTTCAAGATACCTCACACCGGCTGGAACACCATATCCGGGCTGCGCGGCCCGCTTTTCAGGAATATTCCCGAAGACTCGTTTGTCTATTATGTGCATTCGTACAGCGCGGGAATATACCCGGATCAGACTGTCGCCGCGACTGAATATGCCGGTGTCCGTTTCAGCGGGGCGCTCCAGCGGGACAATTTCTTCGGGACGCAGTTTCATCCGGAGAAGAGCGGTTCGGTCGGGGCTGAGATATTAAAGAATTTTATTGAATATGAAGAATTTTAACATAATCCCGGCCATAGACATAATCGGAGGCCGGTGCGTGCGTCTCACTCAAGGGGACTACGCGAAAGAGAAAGTATATTCGGACAACCCTGTCGAGATGGCGAAAAGTTTTGAGCGGGCCGGCGCGACAAGGCTGCATCTTGTGGATCTGGAAGGTGCAAAGGCCGCCTGTCCGAAGAACCTGGATGTGCTAAGGAATATAACCAATGCGACCGGTCTGAAGGTTGAGTTTGGCGGCGGAGTGAAGTCGGAGGAGTCTTTGAACGCTGTTCTGGATGCCGGGGCTGAATATGTCATCTGCGGAAGCGTGGCCTTTACCGAACCGGACATATTCAAGAAATGGCTTGACCGCTATGGGGAAAAAATCATCCTTGGGTTGGATTTGAAGAATGGTTTGGTGGCCACACACGGTTGGAAGGAGACTGTCCCGATGTCAGCCGTGCAGGCTATGGAGTCTTTTGAAGGACTTGTGCGTCAGGCTATTGTGACCGAGGTTTCGAGGGACGGGATGTTGCAGGGCGTGAATCTTGAGTTTTACGCCGGCCTTCAGCAACAGTTCCCAGACGTGGAGATCATCGTGAGCGGGGGCGTGTCCAATTACGAGGATCTGGAGGAATTGAGGAGATCCGGGCTTCGCTCGGCCATTGTCGGAAAAGCTATTTATGAAGGACGAGTGAAACTTGAGGATTTGTTCAGGTAATATGTTGGCGAAGAGAATTATACCTTGTCTGGACGTGAAGAACGGACAGGTAGTGAAAGGAATCAATTTCGAGGGCTTGCGTGAGGTGGGCGATCCTGTGGAGATGGGAGCTTTCTACTCTGAGCAGGGGGCTGACGAGTTGGTCTATCTGGACATCAGCGCGTCATCGGAAGGACGACGAACTTTCACGGATCTGGTCTCTCGGATTGCGGAACGGATTGATATTCCGTTCACTGTGGGTGGGGGAATATCTTCGTTTGAGGATGCGGCCAGGCTTCTGGATGCCGGGGCTGACAAGATCACGATCAACACGGCGGCGGTGTTTCATCCGGAGATCATTTCCAAGATCGCTTCCCGCTACGGCTCCCAGTTTGTTGTCGTGGCGATTGATGCGAGGATGGTCGCTTCTGGAACGGTCGCTGAGCCTGTCGAAGCGACATCCCTGTACGGCAATGCTTACTGGCAGGTGATGACCCACGGCGGAAAAAGGCCGACCGACAAGGAACTATATTCCTGGGCCAAGCAAGTCCAGAACCTCGGCGCCGGCGAGATCCTCTTTACCTCAATGGATAATGACGGCACCAAGAACGGCTATGCCGTGCAGGCATATTCCCATCTTGCTGAGGAACTTACCATCCCTGTGATAGCCTCCGGTGGTGCCGGAAGCGTCGCTGACATCGAGGAAGTCCTGACCACCGGCCGGGCCGATGCCGCCCTCGCCGCGAGCATATTCCACTACGGCGAAATCTCCATTCCCGATTTGAAAAGAACCCTCCGCTCACACGGAGTGAATGTAAGAATATAACGAACTTAATGAATATGATTGATTTTAAAACTCTTAAAGCCGGTGCTGACGGACTTGTGCCGGCCATCGTCCAGGATCAGAACACCCTTCAGGTTCTGATGCTCGGCTATATGAACGCCGAGGCTCTCGAAAAGACACAGACAAGCGGTCTCGTGACATTTTTCAGCCGCTCCCGCCAGACTCTTTGGACGAAAGGGGAGACCAGCGGCAATTATCTGCATCTGGTCTCCATCTCCGCTGACTGCGATTCGGACACTCTTCTTGTCCGCGCGATTCCTGACGGGCCGGCCTGCCACAAAGGCACAAAGACCTGCTGGGGGGACGCCGTGCCTACCAGTCTCGGTTTTATCCGCGAGCTTGAAAGCGTGATCAAAGGCCGTCACGAGCGGATGCCTGAGAAGTCCTACACCACATCCCTGTTCAAGGCCGGGATCCCGAGAATGGCCCAGAAGGTCGGTGAGGAAGCCGTCGAGACCGTAATCGAGGCCGTGAAAGGGGACGATGAACGTATGATCTACGAGGCCTCGGATTTGGTCTATCACCTTCTCGTGCTTTTAGTCAGCAAAGGCTACGGCATCGCCGATCTGGAAAAGGAACTTGAGAAGAGGCATAAATAGTCGGCCATAATTTCGTTTTTCACAGAACAGAATGCGAACTTAGCAAGCAGTTAGTGTAATACCGTTTTTCAGATGAGTTCAGACAGAATATTCATTTTTGACACCACTTTGCGTGATGGCGAGCAGGTGCCTGGGTGCCAGCTCAACACTGTGGAGAAAATCCAGGTGGCAAAGGCTCTTGAAGAGTTGGGAGTCGATGTCATAGAGGCTGGTTTCCCTGTTTCCAGTCCTGGGGATTTCAATTCGGTCGTGGAGATTTCCAAGGCCGTCACCTGGCCGACGATCTGCGCTTTGACACGCGCGGTGGAGAGAGACATCGATGTGGCAGCGGAAGCGCTTAAATACGCCAAACACAAGAGGATACACACGGGAATCGGAACTTCCGACTCCCACATAAGGTACAAGTTCAATTCCACCCGGGAGGAGATTCTTGAGCGAGCCGTCAGAGCTGTGAAATATGCCAAGAAATATGTCGAGGATGTGGAATTCTACGCTGAGGACGCCGGGCGTACGGACAATGAGTACCTTGCCAGAGTGGTCGAGGCGGCCATCAAGGCCGGGGCCACGGTCGTGAATATTCCTGACACGACTGGCTACTGCCTTCCTTCCGAGTACGCCGCCAAGATCAAGTACCTTGTTGACAATGTGGATGGGATTGACAAGGCTGTCATCTCGACCCATTGCCACAACGACCTCGGTATGGCCACCGCCAACACCATGTCAGGACTTCTTGCCGGGGCCCGCCAGTGCGAGGTCACCGTCAATGGTGTTGGCGAGCGTGCCGGCAACACGGCTCTGGAGGAAATCGCCATGATCATCAAGAGCCACAGCGACATCCCTCTCGTGACCAACATCAACACGACCAGGATCACTCCGGTGAGCCGGATGGTCTCGAACCTTATGAATATGCCGGTTCAGGCGAACAAGGCCATAGTCGGGCGCAATGCCTTCGCGCACTCTTCAGGCATCCATCAGGACGGAGTCCTCAAGAATGTCAGTACCTACGAGATCATTGACCCTAAGGAAGTGGGGATTGACGACAACGACATCGTGCTTACCGCCAGAAGCGGCCACGCCGCCCTTAAATACCGTCTGGAGGTTCTTGGAATCAAGATGGAAGGCCAGAGACTTGACGCTTTTTACGATGAGTTCCTCAAACTGGCCGACAAGAAGAAGCAGGTCAGCGACGATGATCTCCTTGTGCTCGCCGGAGCCGACAGGGCTGAGGACCATCACGTCAAGCTAGAGTACCTCCAGGTGACCAGCGGCAAGGGCCTGAGACCTATCGCAAGTGTCGGTCTTGACATAGCTGGTGAGAAATTCGAGGCCGCTTCCAGAGGCAACGGTCCGGTTGACGCGGCGATCAACGCCCTCAAGATCATCATCAGGCGTCAGATGGTCATCAAGGAGTTCACCATACAGAACATCACCAAAGGCTCCGATGATGTGGGCAAGGTCCACATGCAGGTCGAGCATGACGGCCACGTGTATTATGGCTTCGGAGCCGACACCGACATCGTCACCGCGTCTGTGGAGGCGTTCATTGACTGCATAAACAAATTCAGGGGATGAATACACTTTTCGACAAGATTTGGGACAGTCACATCGTGTCCGTCATCGACGGTGGTCCCACTCAGCTCTACATAGACAGGCTTTACTGTCACGAAGTGACCAGTCCTCAAGCCTTCGAGGGCATAAGGAAGCGTGGCTGCGGCATTCTGCGCCCGGAGAGAATAATATGTATGCCTGACCACGACATCCCGACGGAAGGGACTGCTTTCGCGGATGATGTATGCCGTCGTCAGGTGGAGACTTTGGAACGGAACGCGGCTGAATTCGGTTTGGTCCATTATCCGATGATGAGTCCGGACAACGGTATTGTCCACGTTGTCGGCCCGGAGAAAGGACTTTCGTTGCCGGAAATGACGATTGTCTGTGGTGATTCTCACACATCCACTCACGGCGCCGTCGGAGCTGTCGCTTTCGGGATAGGCACGAGCGAGGTCGAGATGGTGCTTGCCACCCAGTGCATCCTTCAGCAGAAACCGCGCTCGATGAGGATAAGGGTAGAGGGAGAACTCGGTAAAGGCGCGAGCGCCAAGGATGTGGCCCTCTATCTTATGATGAGGTTGACTACTTCAGGTGCCACCGGGTACTTTATTGAATATGCCGGCTCGGCAATCCGCGGCCTCTCGATGGAAGGCCGTCTGACACTTTGCAACCTGTCGATCGAGATGGGAGCCCGCGGAGGTTTCGTGGCCCCAGACGAGACCACTTTCGCCTATCTCAAAGGCCGTGAGTTCTCTCCTAAGGGGGAAGACTGGGACAAGGCGGTTGAATATTGGAGGACCCTACGCAGCGGAGAAGATGCTGTCTTTGACAAGGAATATGTGTTCGATGCCGCTGACATCAGCCCTATGATCACTTACGGAACGAATCCGGGTATGGGTATGCCAGTTGACGATACCATCCCGTCTGACACGGCTCAGCGTGCGTTGGACTATATGGGCTTCTCCGCCGGAGAAAGGCTTCTTGGGCACAAGATCGACTATGTGTTTCTCGGAGCCTGCACCAACGGCAGGATTGAGGACTTCCGTGCCTTCGCCTCGGTCGTTAAAGGCCGCGGAAAGGCTGACGGAGTCACGGCCTGGCTCGTGCCTGGTTCGTGGGCCGTCAGACGTCAGATTGAGGAAGAAGGACTTGACAGGATTCTTGCGGATGCCGGATTCGAGATCCGCCAGCCTGGCTGTTCGGCCTGTCTTGCGATGAACGCGGACAAGATCCCGGCCGGAAAATATGCCGTTTCCACAAGCAACCGTAATTTCGAGGGACGTCAGGGCCCGGGCGCACGGACGATGCTTGCAAGTCCTTTGACTGCCGCCGCCGCGGCGGTGACAGGATGTATCACTGATCCAAGAGAGTTGTTATGAAACAGAAATTCAACATAATAGAGAGTGGCTGCATTCCTCTTCCGATAGAGAATGTGGACACTGACCAGATCATTCCGGCCCGTTTTCTCAAGGCTACGACAAGGGAT
>UMDL01014398.1_pt1 | contig 13324 bp, 12 predicted proteins | sample 1964481 | NCBI WGS metagenome assembly UMDL01 (sample SAMEA4835993, study PRJEB28245) | human gut metagenome | biome: gut microbiome; material: fecal sample | place: Denmark | collected 2008 | reverse complement strand
TCCCCACGGGGGAGGTTTGGTGGGGCTTTTAATTCACGTAGTGCTAGGTTTACCACCTACTTTATAAACTTTTTATATTATATACGCGCAAAAAAAATAAAATGAATATATATACATGCCGATAATTTATTTTATCGCATATATATAAAAAGTTTTGAAAACAGCTTACCACCCTATCACTCTTATAGTGCTCTGGAAGGCTGAAAATGGCATAATAAACAAACGTAACATGCATATATACAGCGACTTGCATCTGTGCGGCTGTCCTTTGACAGAGCACTGCAGGCTTTAATCACTACCTGTAGCAAAAAACGCGAAAAAGTTCAAATCTTTTTTGAAATAAAAAAATAAAACCGAAAAATAAAATGTAAATATTTATTTTCAAAATCATTTTCAAAACCGAAAAAAGATTTTCTGATATTGAACAATAAATGTTGCATAAAGAACAAAATATATACAACCTTACCACAAGGTGATTATGCAACCCACATGTAAAGATAATTTACTAGCAACAGAAGTAAAAACGAAGTTATGATAAGAGACCACAAAGCACATGGCTTAACTTCATAACTCCCGAAAAGCAATCATTTCTACATAGAAAATCATTGTTTTTCCCCTCAAAACTCACTGAGTTTTACCTCGCAAATCAACACGTTATGAAAGAAATAATAATAGCAAAAAATAGATTCAAAGCTCTATGATACAACATTCAATAGGTACAATCAACAGCATTATAATTCAAAAAATGCAATGGTATTTAATTTTTAACTTGTAACAATTCATTTCCGCTAAAACGTTTAACTTTTAATTTTTAATTAATAATTGCGCAAGCCTGATTGTGCTTTGCGACTGTTTCTCACTAAAAAAATGACTGATACAGCACAAAATAATAAAAGAATAGCCAAAAACACATTGCTACTATATGTACGCATGCTATTTATGATGGCTGTCACCCTATATACATCACGCGTTGTACTAAACACACTTGGCGTACAAGACTATGGCATATATAATGTTGTAGGTGGTGTTGTAGCAATGTTTGGATTTATCAATAGTTCTATGGCATCTGCAACACAGAGATATATTACATTTGCATTAGGAAAAGGTGATAAAAATAATTTAAAAAAGGTTTTTAGTACATCATTACAGATTCATGTGATGATATCGGTTCTGATAGTCATTTTAGGAGAAACAATAGGCTTATGGTTCATGTATGAACAAATGAAGATACCTGCCGACAGGATGAACGCTGCATTTTGGGTTTTACAATGTTCTATCATATCAGCAGTAATAATGATCTTAAGTGTACCTTATAATGCTGATATTATTGCACATGAGAAGATGTCTGCCTTCGCATATATATCAATATTAGAAGTTATTTTGAAACTTGTTATTGTTTACCTACTTTTAATATCTCCCTTCGATAAACTTATATTTTATGCGTTTTTAATACTAGCTGTTCAAATCCTTATAAGATTTTGCTATAGTTTATATTGCAACAAGCATTTTGAGGAATCCAAATATCAAAAAATCTGGGACAAACATTTATTCAAAGAAATGACAGGTTTTGCAGGCTGGAGCATGTTCGGAAATTTATCTGCAGTTTTATTTGGTCAAGGACTCAATATGCTACTTAATGTCTTCTTTGGTCCTGTCGTAAATGCTGCACGTGCCATTGCGGTTCAAGTTCAAACAGCAATACAGCAATTCGTTGGCAATTTTCAAATGGCTTTAAATCCCCAAATTACAAAAACATATGCTAAAGGAGAATTGAACGAAATGCATAAACTAATATTCCGTAGCGCTAGATTCTCATTTTATTTATTATTCTTATTATCGTTACCAATTTTATTAGAAACAAATATTATTCTAAAAGTATGGCTAAAAATAGTTCCAGATAACACAGTAGCATTTCTTAGAATTATGATTTGTATATCATTAATTTATACATTATCAAATCCTTTGATGATAGCCAATCAAGCAACTGGCAAGGTAAAAAAGTACCAAGCAATATGTGGTTCTATACAGCTTTTAATATTACCCATCTCATATATATTTCTTTTATTGGGCTATCCTGCATACACAGTTTTTATAGTACATTTTGCAATTGAATTTATAACACAAATTATACGTATGTTAATTTTAAAGCCACTGATTGGATTAGGATTAAAAGATTATATAAACAATATATATTTAAAAGTCTTTATTGTAGTTGTTTTATCAATAATTACTCCGCTAGTAGTATATCTAAATATGCCTGATACCATATATAGATTTTTTATAACATGCTTAATATCATTTATTTCTGTTACAATGATCGTTTACAATATAGGTTTATCGAAAACCGAACGAACATTTATAAAAACAAAATATAAATCTATAAGAACTAAAATCTTTCATCAAGTCATAACTAAAAATTAATAATAAATATAATTCATATTATGCCCAATAAAATCAAACTTGTATTTTGGAATGAACCTAATTTCGGAGACATGCTAAGTCCATATATCATTGGTAAGCTAAGTGGTAAAAATATTATATATAAAGAAGCCTATTATGGGGTGAGGTATTGCATAAAAAAGATTTTAAGATTAATTATATCAGGCAATACCAATAGAATAAAGTCGATACATTTTGGATGGGAAAAAAATTTACTCGCAATAGGTTCCATCATAAGTTGGGGAAATAAACATTCAATTGTTTGGGGCAGTGGATTTATCAATGAGCAACAAAAATTTAAAGGAGGTACTATATATGCGGTTCGTGGTAAATATACAGATGCCAAATTAAAAAAAGACGGATTTAAAGGAGCATCGGTATATGGAGATCCTGCGTTATTAATGCCGTTATTAATTTCCCCATCAAAGAAAAAAATAGTAGATATTGCTATTATACCACATTGGTCTGAATTCGATTATTTTCAAGAAAAATACGGGGATAAATATAAGATAATAGATTTACGTACTAAAAATATCAAACAGGTAATTTCTGAAATTACATCATGTTGTAGAATATTATCAACATCACTTCATGGAATAATAATTTCACATGCATATGGCATACCTGCAATATGGATAAGACATAATACTTTACATGATAGTAATTTCAAATTTTATGATTATTTTAGTTCTGTCGGAATAGAAGAATATGAAGGCCTAACTAATATTGATGAATTTTTATCATCACCACAAAATTATAATTCATATTTTAATCATAATAAAAAATTATCTCTTCCAAATATTGATATAAATATAATACAAAGAAAATTATTGTCTGTAGCTCCTTTTAAAATTAAAACAAGTATAATACCATATATCGATACTATTCCTGAGGACTTAAATTAAACTCTTATATAATTGTTATTTATATATATAAAAAGTATAAATATGAATGTATCATAAAAATTATCTTATGTTATATACTTTTATAATTCTAATGAATAAGTTAGAATTTAATACAACCATTATATATAATAATTTAAATAAAAATGAATAATATAACTATTAAAAATAAAAATAATAGTATCGAGTTTTTTAGATTTATTTTCATGTCAATACTCGTTGCCTGGCATGGAGATTTTAATTTTCTTGCACACGGATATTTGGTTGTAGAATTTTTCTTCATTCTTTCGGGATATTTTATATATACAAGTCTTATAAATAAAGATAAAGGGACTTTACAATATACAATAGATAAGATAAAACGTACTTATATAGAATATATCATCGCATGCATATTAATGTTTGGAGTGGTTTCTCTACAAGCACTTCTACACAAAGGACATTTTTTTACATTGGATAATATACTCAAACTTATAGCAGAGGCTTTATTATTGCAAAATATTGGTATATATGACGGAGGATTTAACACTCCTTTATGGTATTTTTCTGTGTTAATATGGGGTGGAGGCGGATTATATGCACTGCTAAAATATGATAAAAAGTTAGCCATAAATATTATATTACCATTATACGTACTATTATTTTATACTTATATTTTCAGTAAAAATGATTCTATAGAATGTTGGGATAAAAATATATTTTATATACCAATGCTTAGAGGATTAGCCGATATGTCAGTTGGTATTATTTCTGCAGAATTGTCCTTCAGAATTATACCCAAAATGAAGAAAACGTTTTTATTATTTGATATAATTTCTGTCATTAGCTTTATTTTTCTAATAATAATTTTTTATATAGAAAAGCCATATGATAAATTTAGTATTATTTTTATACCTATTCTGATATTAAACTGTGTTAGTAAAAAAGGTATCTGGTATCGAATTCTTAATAGAAACTATTTTTCCCAATTAGGAGGAATAACTTATGAAATGTATCTTTTACATCTACCTCTTTTGATGATACTAAGCGCTCTATTCAAAAATTTAGAAATAGATAATGTGTTAAGATATATAATATATTTATTGTTCATCATGATTGTAAGTAAATATATGAAATTTGGTTGTGCTTATGTTAATAAAAAATTATATGCAAATCACTAATCCTAAAATATCAGTAATTGTCCCTGTATATAACGCAGAACATTTTCTTCCTCGCTGCATAGACAGTATTCTTGCCCAAACATTCACAGATTTTGAATTACTATTAATTGATGATGGCTGCAAAGATAATTCTGGTAAAATTTGTGATGAATATGCAGAAAAAGACAAGCGAGTAAAAGTTTTTCATAAAGATAATGGTGGAGTAAGTTCAGCGAGAAATTTAGGATTGGATAAAGCTAATGGCGAATGGATCTGTTTTTGTGACAGTGATGATTGGATTAAACGTGATTTTTTGTCTACTTTTTATGTTTTAATGTCTAATGGTGATTTGTTATCACAGGGTTTTCACTCTTTTAATTGGCACCACAAAGGAGATAAGGATATTTTCGAAAAAAATGGATTATACAGCAACGATAATTTCCTACCTTTTATATTTAAACTATTAAATACAAATCAATTGGGTTTTTTATGGTGTAAAGCATTTAAAAAAGATATAATTGATAAATATAAAATAAGATTTGACAAAGACATTTATTTAATGGAAGATCTCGTTTTTATATTACAATATTGTACACATATAAATAGCATAAACAATAGTGAGAAATGCCTATATCAGTATAAATTCACAGAAATAGGAAAAAAATTCCATGATCAAGATTATTTTTATGTTTATAAAACTATATACTTATTACTCAGAGAAATTGACACCAACGGTCTATTTTCAAAAGAAATAAAATCAATATTTATTGATGATTTATTGTACAATCTTATAAATGGAAATGTGAAAAAAAACATTTTAAAAAACCATATTACATTCTTTATAAAAGAATTTAAATCAGACATCTATTTGTGCAAATGCAAATATAAGAAGACAAAATTATACAAAACCCTTTATATCTTAAATAACGAATTTTACAATATTTTATTGATAAAGGCTTTTAGATTGATTAGAAAAAAAACATCTTTTAATAATTAAAGTGTTTTAAAAGCCATTTTATACAAATTACACATGAAAGTTAAATTATAATATAACACATATGGCAATAAAAGTTTTATGGATTCCAAGCAATGAAGCTATCTATGCAATAGAATTAATCAATAAATGTAGATTATTTTCAATAAATAATTAATAACAGTTTGTTTTAATGTGATTATACAAAAACATCATGATAAATACATATAAAGATTTGCAAGATTATCTTATTGCTGATTCCCTAAATTACCAATCACAACTTGGTTTTTTTAAATGAATAAAATCAAGATTTTTATCTAACCCTATTGATGACCAATATTACATATGGAAATATATATATGTACTTAGGCATGTAGAATATTATACTAATAATAGAAAAGGTATAAATATTTTATTAAAGATTTTTTATTTATGGAGATTACGTAAACTATCATATAAAACAGGATTCCAAATCCCGCCAAATACATGTGATAAAGGTATAACTATTTGGCATTGGGGAAGTATAATATTAAATGGAAATGTAAGAATCGGAAAAAATTGTACATTATATCCAGGAGTATTAATTGGATGGAAAGGAGCTGACAATAAAGCATGCGCAAAAATTGGAAATAATGTATTTATTGGCGCAGGAACAAAAATCATAGGAGGAGTTAACATTGGCAATAATGTAATTATCGGACAAAACTTAGTTATAACAAAAGATATACCAGATAACTCCATTATTGTCACAAGCTCAAACACTCGATTACTATAAAAACAACAATTATATTAGTTTGTTTACATATGAGTAACATATGTAATTATTTTTTGTGAGATTCATAAAACGTGTATATAATTTTTTAATCTATGAACATTTTACATATTAGTACAACAGATTATGATGGAGCAGGTTCATGTTGTTATAAAATACATAAATCATTATTAGAACTAGGTGTTAATAGTAAAGTTCTTGTTCTGAGAAAAAAAACGAATGATGAAAATGTTATAGTATACAAAAGTAAAAAACTAATATTATGGAAAATCTTCAATAAACTTTTGAGAATTTTACATCTGACCTTAACAGATTACAATAGAATAAAAAAGTTAGAATCTAAAACGAAAACCGCATATACATTACCTGTATCAGTAATAGATATAACAAATTATGATCTAATTAATAAAGCAGATGTAATTCACCTACATTGGATAAACAATTTTATAGATTATCCTTCTTTTTTTGCTAAAATAAATAAGCCAATAGTATGGACTTTACATGATGAAAATTTATTTTTAGGTATTGGACACTATGAAAGATTTACTGATAAGAATAATCATTTAGAGAAAAAATATTACGACATAAAATATAGAAGCATTAATAATATAAAAGACTTATATGTAGTCTTTTTGTCTAAAATGATGTTTCAGAAATTTAGCCACAATAAGATAATTACAAATGCGAATAAAACTATTATAAATAATTCTGTTGATTATAGGCGTTTTAGCATTTATAACAAATTGGAAGCAAGAGAATATTTTAATTTAGACAAAAGAAAAACTTATATAGTTTTTGTAGCTGTCAATATTCTTGATGAAAGAAAAGGTCTTAAATTATTAATACAAGCTGTAAAGAAATTAAACGATAATATAAAAATACTAGCAGTAGGTAATTATCCTACAGATTTCAAGGATGACTCTGTTATATGTTTAGGTCCCATAAATGACGCTCATATTATGTCGCTAGCATATTCATGTGGAGATTATTTTGCAATGCCTTCTTTTCAAGAAGCATTTGCCCAAACACCATTAGAAGCAATGTCGTGCGGTTTACCTGCCATTGTATTCCCAACAAGTGGAACAGAAGAATTAATAACACAATATAATGGTATCAGATGTAACGGATTTTCTGAAAATGATCTATTACAAGGTCTAAATAAAGCTATCCATACAACATATGACTCTCAAGTAATACGTCAAGACATGATAAATAGATTTTCCCCACAAAAAATAGGTTTAGAATATATACAAATATATAATAAATTAAAACAAGACAATAAAAACAATCATATAAACTAATACACTCTTAGAAAAGTATATATGGCAGAATCAATAAAAATCATAAATAAGAGCAAATATTTTTATATGCTCTTAATGTTTTTATGGTGTGCTTATACGGCTCCTTTTTTAAAGCCGTTTGACTCAAATTTTATTCTCACATCAGTAATTTATGTTATTATTTATTTTATATATTTTTATAAATATTGTTTTACAAGATCCAAGTATCCGTTAAATCTATTATTAGCTATCATGGTTGGGTGGTATCTTGCCCAATGTATAAAACACAATCAAATAACATCAATAGATTTTAGATTAATTTATAGCATAATATTATGTCATGTTTCATTTTACTTATATAAAGGTAAAGAATTCTTCCTTTATTTTGAAAAAGTTTTAGTACACTTAACGATTCTTTCACTTATTGTATGGGGACTAGGAATGATTGCCACAGGACCTATGCAATCATTCGTACGAAATATTTCTGTATGGGACAATGGTAGTACAACCTATGGTAATATGATTGTTGTTGCATTAGGAAACCAATGGACAAATGGAATATTGAGAAATATTGGATTTACATGGGAGGCAGGACGTTTTTCTGCATTTCTTGTTATTGGCTTATTTAATAATTTACTTATACATAATTTTAAAATAAAGAACAACAAACCACTATTAATTCTTACAATCGGATTAATAACAACATTTTCAACCACAGGTTTTGGAGCCGCAATTTGCGTATTATTACTTTACATATATAACAAATCCACAAAATATAAGATAGTATTAATTACCATATGTATTTTACTATCTCCAACTATTTTAGCATTAGATTTTATTGGTGATAAATTAAGAGATACAATGAATGTTCAACAAGAAATTCACGATATGGAATATTCATTTTATGTATACAACACATCACAAATTACTCCACAAAGATTCACTGGTTTATATCTTGATTTACAGAATTGGTTACATGATTTTTGGCTTGGTTATAATTTAAATCAAGATTCTTATGCAGAAAAAATTATGTTTAACGGCTATTCCGTATGGTTAAGTAACGGAATTATCCAAATCTTTTCTAAATATGGTTTATTTATTGGACTGTTCTTCTATTGGCAATTATTCAAATCGTCAATAAAACTTTCACAAGACTTTAATTATAAAGGAACACTTATCTTTGCATTAACATTTATTTTAATAAACATTAGTTACGATTTTTGGAGTAGTGCTATAACTCTACATTATGTACTATATCATATATATTCAACAAAAAGACTTAAATAATTCTATTAATTATAAGAAATTTTATCAACATGGTTACAACTAATTCTCCTCATTTATCTATAATTATAGCAACTTATAATGCTGACAAAACTTTAGAAAAAGCTCTTAATAGTGTACTTGCACTAACTTATCAGAACTGGGAATGCATTATAATTGACGGAATTTCAAAAGATGGCACCCTTAGTATTATTAATAAGTTTGAAAATATAGATAATAGATTTAGTCATGTCTCAGAAAAAGACGAAGGTCTTTATGACGCTTTTAATAAAGGCTGGAAAAAAGCAAAAGGAGAATGGATTTATTATTTAGGAGCTGATGACGAACTTACAAATACAGGAATAGAACAGTTAATGAAAGAAGCCTATATGGTTGAATCTAACACGGCAATAGTTAGCGGTGGGGTTATTCGTATACGTCAAGATAATAGTGAACGAATCCTGATGTCAAAGGATTTTATTGGCAGCCATCAATCTATGGTCATGCGTCGTTCGGTTTTGGAAGAAATGAATGGATTTAATTATAAACGCTATTCGATTTTAGCTGATTATGATTTATTTATTCGTATAAAAAACAATAATTACAGAGCAAAAAATTGTGAAGCAATTGTTGCATATTTTCATGCAGGAGGCACATCAGAGAAAATGAGGAATGTGCTTAAAATTATGCATGAGAAATATACAATATTAAAACACGATAAATTTTGTAAATCCCCATTTATTACAACACTTATAGACACTTCTAAAACTATTATAGGAAGTATTTATCACAAGTTAATAAGATTCTTAAAAAGATCTTTCAGCATAACACATCACAATTAAAAACAGACTAATATAGCAGCATATATTACTTTATGACAATAAAGAAAATGTATTTACTATATTGCTACAAGCCAAACTTTAAATCGACATGTTAATATAAATATTTATATATAATATAGAAAAACATGATATAATTAATAAGACTTCTATATACAATTCAAAAATATAATAACCATATAAATACGTAAATCATACATAAATAACAATGAAATATAAAGTTTTTCACATCGTTACACATTTTGATATAGGGGGCTCAGAAACAGTTGCTCTAAACATATCAAAATCGAACAACCAGAATTATGAGTTCCATATTGTTGAAGTTGTTAGAGGGCATGGCAAATATTCAGATTCTCTAATTAATGATATGAAACAACATAATATTAAATATCATAGATCCCCATTATCAACAAACTTTATATTAGGTGCTATTCTTTTTCCATTTTGGTTCTGGAAAATACACATCAAATATAAACCAAACATATATCACACACATACAGAGTCTCCGGATGTTGCAATGTATCTATTTTACCACCTATTTGGTTTTTTAATCAATAAAAAACGCACCAAGATTTTCAGAACAATTCATAATACTAAATTATGGAAAAACAAACACTTTATAGGTAATATTATTGAACATTTCTTTTTAAAACATAAATCCAATATTGCAATAAGTATACCTGTAAAAGAAATTTACTTGAAAAATTTCAACTTTTACAATAAAGAAATTCCTGTAATTTTAAATGGCATAGAAGAGAAAGAACAAAAACCATTTAAAGATTTGCCACAAGATAAAATCAATATTCTTTTTGCAGGCAGAATTGTTAAACAAAAAGGAATTGATACATTATCAGATGTTATTTGCCAATTAAATAAAAATAAGAATAATTTCTTATTCCATATTATAGGAGAAGGTCCTTTAGAAGAAGATTTAAAGAATAAGTTGGCAGATTTTAATAATGTACATTTCTATGGAAATGTATACAATTTGGCATCATACCTTAACTCTTTTGATTATCTTTTCATGCCGTCAATACATGAAGGATTATCTATGCTATCAATAGAATCATCATTTGCGAAACTACCTGTCATCATAAATTCATGTGAAGGCTTGGTTGACACTGTACCTGAAACATGGCCATTGAAAGTAAATAATAATAACATCAATCAATATGTCAAAATATTTGAATCAATAAATAAAGGATCAAAATATAAATATGGTGATTTTGCATATAATTATGTCAAAACTAAATTTGGTATCTCACAAATGCAAAACAACTACCTTAAATTATACGATAAATAGTATTTTTAATAATACACACAATTGCAAATATAATACAATAACATGAATATACTTTTCTTGTTAAAGTCTTTAAATTTTGGAGGTTTAGAAATTGTTTCTTCCACATTAGCAAACAAATTTGTTTCGCAGGGACATAAAGTATTTATATTTATTTTTTTTCCGCCCAAAGACTCTATTGAGAACAGATTAAGCAATACTATAACTATTTATTCACAAGATGAATATTCATATAGTGAATACAATATAAAATCATTACGAAAAGTTCTTATTGACAACAAAATTGACATTATAATAAATCAATGGGGGCTTCCATACATTCCTGCTTATGTAGCAAAAAAAGCATCTAAAGGGCTAAACGTTAAAATCATATCAGTATATCATAACGATCCCTCAGCCAATGGAAAATTATACGATTGTGACATACATATTAATAAAACTAACAACAAAATAAAAAAGATAATATTACTTTGGAAAAAATCAATAATAAGATTTATCACAAGCAGAAGTATGCGGTATGTATATAATCATAGCGATGTTTACCAAGTGCTCTCCCCTAGTTTCGTTGAACGCTTTAAGAATTTTACAGGAATAAAGAATCCAAAGAAACTTATGGTGCAGACAAACCCTGTAACAATAGAAACAGGAGACTTTGTTTTAAAACCTGCTAATAAAGAAAAAGAAATAATATATGTCGGCCGCATTGACTATAATCAAAAAAGGGTGTACAGAGTGATAGACACATGGGCTTTGCTGGAAAAGAAATATCCAGACTGGCGGCTGACTATAGTAGGCGATGGAGTTGAGCGTGAGAATATTGAAAAGCAAGCAAAGGCATTAGGACTAAAGAATGTCAGCTTTGAAGGTTTTAAATCACCTATAGAGTATTATAAACGCGCAAGGATTCTGATGCTAACATCTGAATATGAGGGTTTCCCCCTTGTGTTGGCTGAATGTATGAGCTTCGGAGTTGTTCCTGCCGTTTATGGAAGTTATTCTGCTGTTTACGACATTGTCAATGACGGTGTTAATGGTATTGTCTTTCCATACCAAAATGAAGGTTTTTCAGCAGAAAAGGCAGCCATACAATTACAAAAGATTATGCATAATGATGCCGTCTATAATGATATGGCTGAAAAAGCCATTGAAACAAGTAAAAGATACTCTGTTGACGAAATATATAAATCGTGGGAAGAGACTTTTGAAAAACTGAAAATGTAATATTTATAAAATATAAAGATGAAAGATATTGTTCGTTTTCTTAATATCGACATACTCTCAACAACACGCGATGAGCTGTTGAAGAACTTGAAAAAAGGTGTGTTGATAACTCCTAACGTAGACCATCTGGTAAAGCTTCAAAAAGATAAAGACTTTTATGATGTTTATCAAAAGGCAGAATGGGTGGTATGCGACAGCAAAATATTATACATGATGTCTAAACTGCTGAAAAAGCCGTTGCCGGAGGCTATTCCCGGAAGCAGCTTCTTTACAGCATATTATATGTATCATAAGGATGACACTAACTGCAAGATATTCTTGCTGGGTGCAGCAGAAGGTATAGCAGAGAAAGCTAAAAGAAACATCAACGAAAAAGTGGGCCGTGAGATTGTTGTCGGCGCACATTCGCCTTCGTATGGATTTGAGAAGAAAGAGGCAGAATGTGAGGAACTGATAAAGATTGTAAATGAAAGCGGCGCAAACGTTGTTCTTGTAGGTGTAGGTGCGCCCAAACAGGAGAAATGGATAATGAAATATCGTGACAGGATGCCAAACGTGGATGTGTTTATGGCTCTTGGCGCAACGATAGACTTCGAGGCTGGTACGCTGAAACGTGCGCCTATGATATGGCAGAAATGCGGAATGGAGTGGCTGTATCGTGTGATAAAAGAACCAAAGCGCCTATTTAAGCGTTATTTTGTTGACGATATGCAGTTCTTCTATTACTTCACTAAGCAGTTGCTTGGCATATACAAAAATCCATTTGAGAAATAAGAATTCTTATTTCCTGAACAGCTTTGCTATTATGGCTATAGGAACAAGCACTATAGCCGAAAGATAAGATAACACTATACGAAAAAACGATTTCATTGGTGCAAAGATAATAAAATATTTATTATTGTTTTCACCAAAAGGAGCTTTTACTATTTTTTGAATTGTTGGTGACATTGCTCTCATTTAACAATATTCTTATAAACTGCAACAAACGACTAAACCATGCTTTATCCATTATTATTCGAAAGTAACTTGTATTCAAAGGTATGGGGCGGCAATCTGCTGAAAGCCCTAAAAGGCATAAACGACGGCGACACAGCCCCTATAGGCGAGAGCTGGGAGATAAGTGCCGTACCGGGCAAGGAGTCGGTAGTGGGCAACGGCTCACTGCAGGGACGCAAGCTTAACGAACTTGTGACGGA
>UMDL01034512.1_pt1 | contig 13668 bp, 20 predicted proteins | sample 1964481 | NCBI WGS metagenome assembly UMDL01 (sample SAMEA4835993, study PRJEB28245) | human gut metagenome | biome: gut microbiome; material: fecal sample | place: Denmark | collected 2008 | reverse complement strand
GGATAGCTCTGCCACGGAATTACGCCGCTGCCCCAAGAATATTACATACTGCAATAACAATGGCAATAGCCAGCAGACCTCCGAAAACTACTATTGCAATCTGTTTAATCCGCCTTCTCTTCATCTTGATACTCTTTTAGTTTTACATGTTCAAGGTCAAGTGAGTCAACCATCTCTCCCTTATCGTTGAAAACCTGTAAAAAGGTATATCTGCCGGCAATATCGGGGTCCGATACATAACGATAGGAACGGAACACCATATAGCCTTCTTCAGTTCCCCCCATATAGCCGCTGTTGGCTGGCACGTACCATGCCTTTCGAGAATTCACATCAATAAAATAATTAAACTCGTTCCGACAGTCCGGGCATCCTTGAACAATAAGCTGCAATGGATCATAATTGTAGATAAAGACACGACGAGTGGTTAGAATTGAATCAATCGGTACAGGAAGGAACCTGTCTCCATCAGGCATATACCAGCAATGCCAGTCAGGCCGAATAGTCTGATATAGTTTTGTCGCTTCCTTTGTGCTTTTATTCTTTATCCATAATGCAACCTCCGGTATGTCATACTCATCCTTTGCGGAATCGACAATTTGAATATACAATGCAACTGAATCATTCTCGGCAACGAGTTCCTTTCCGGAATTCCAATCGGCATTACCACCATTGGATGAATTTCGTTGATTACAACTCCATGACACCAACGCACATATAAATAATATGAGAGCCTTAGCTATTGCTTTCATCGGATTCTTCCACATTATAAACTGAGTAAAACAATTCTATAGCCTCCAGATTGGCGTTGTTTCCAAACATACAAGGGCTATTCCGAGTGATGTTGTATGCCTGTGCCAATCGAAGGAACTCCTTGAAGGCAACTTTATCATGGGGGTGCGTTTTCAGATGAGCAATATATACCAACGCCACACGATTGCGCATATCATTGTAGAAGAGGTTATACATGGCGCCGTCATTGCTTCGACTACCCAATATGTTTATCTGAAGCGCTACACGCCACATTCTCCACAACTCTCCCAATAGAGGTGAATACTTGTTAGACCGGAGCAGTTTATCAATAACGGCAACCATCTCTTTGTCGCTTCTCTGGGGGTGCCTATAATTGTCATAGGCAAATTCACGGGCAAGAACACATTGTTTAGCGAAATCCGGTTCTTCAAGAACCATCCTCAACAATTCCAGACGGTATGAGGCAGTATCGGCCAGTGCTTTGGCATGGATTTCAGTATAATCTTCAATAACCGACTCCGGCTTGAACTCCTCGTCCGATATATGGTTTTCGATAAAGGCTGTCGAGTATTTGTTGTATGCCTCGTAGAATTTATTTACGGCAGGGTTGTCCTTGGAATTTGGTTCAACGCCTTTTCTTATCCATGAGGCGGCTGATTTGGACGCAGCAAGCAGAGCCTCCCTTATGTCGCGCTCACCAATTCCGGATACATTTATCGAGTCAAGGGCATCGGAATGGCTCTGCCTGAATCCGGACTCGGAAATATAGCGTTCAGCCGTGCTCACATCATACGCCATAGTGTTGAATGCCAAAGCAATATTATAGCATTGGAGCAGAGAGTCAGCAAAATGACTTAACGTCAAGGTGTCCGGCATTTCCGGATAACGAATCTTGTGGCTTATGGCTTCAAATCCTTCGCCGTCATCACCGATATTTGGAGCCCATTGGTCTTCCACCATCGAATCAAGGTATGCCTGATAGGGAAATTGCGGAATTATAATTTCTCGTTGCCCCTTGTCGCTGCCATTACAAGAGAACAGTGACCATAGCAACGGAGCTATGATAATTATTTTTGAAAGCCAGTTCATTTTGCAAAGTTAATCATTATAATTATTGAGTTTTAATGACGTTTGTTTGATGTCATTTTATGAGTATCCAAATCAAGAAGCCATAGACAAGCAACGGCAACAACACGCATATTATTACTGAGTTGAGCACATAATTTCCTCCCCAGCGATTAAACCAGTTCAGGAAATCAACCGATGCCAGAAATGCCCGGTCACACCATAATCCGAATGTGTGTCGGGTGCCGATAAATATTCCGACCCAAACAAGGAGCAGAGCCGCAGAGGTAATCGGAGTTCCTATCCAGCAGTCAAACATTGCCGTCCACGACAACGGAATCAGAAGGTAATGGACAAGAATATTAACCTCGTTGTAGGTCAACCCGGTCATCTTGCCGATGGTCAGCAAGGAGTTGGCGACTAATGCAAATACTCTCTGTATCATTGTATCGGATTATCTTTTGCTTTGTTTTCTGATAAGCTAAGAAATTTGGGTGGATTATCGCAGGTAGGAATACAAAACTTATCAGCCGAATCCATAGACGCTATGGCAAACATCATGCCGACTATAGCAACTACGTTTAAGGTAATGAGAATTATCGTGACAACCATAAGTTAGTCATTTTCGATTGTATGAATTACTGATTCAAGTACTTTGGGATACATCCTGACAACTTGGTCGGCAGATACGCCGCAGGCGTTGATGAGATAGCTGAAGGTATCCATGTGGAGCAGATAATCTTTCATAGTCAACTTGCTGGTGCGGGAGTGATGCTCCATGACCGAAGCCATAAGTCCGGCTATGAACGAATCGTGCAACGACGATTGATTATTTGCCTCATTCGCAAATGCGAGTTGCAGCTTGCAATCTTTTACGAAATCCTCCAGTGGTTCGCCATTCAGTGCGGCAAGTAATTTCACATCTCCCGAAAGCAGTTCCATGGGGCAGAACCGGCTTGTGGCTACAACGCCGTCAGAGTAAGGCATTTCAATTGTTATAGTTTTGCCTTTCCCAAGCACTTCTGCGTCAAAGTTCAATTTGATTGTTTCCATAGTTCAATATCTTTTCACCTCTTTCACATTGCCCGTTGCGCTCATTCTCACTTTGAAAGCCTCTTGACATTCGTGGCAGCAGAACTGATGCCATGTCCGGCCATATCCGAAGTTCGCGCCGAGCAGTCCGGCAGCGACACCACCGGTTGCCATGTTAAGGAGTGCTCCACCTACCACGGCTCCTGTCTTGGCGAGGACATCGCTTACTTTACCGTTGGTTGTCTTACTTGTATTGTAGCTGCCGCAATTGGGGCATTGAACATGAGTTGCCATATATGCTGATTTTTGATGTTGTTTATAATGCTATACTAAAGTCGTTGAAATGGTAAATGACTATTTTGAATGTCGGGCGATTTCTTCGCTAAGTTCTACAAGAGCACTGTAGTTGTGCCTATTGGCCACTATGCGGCTCATGACGTCATTAGCCCATTCTGAATCATCAGGATGCTTGTCGGGATGAGCAGCCACACTGAGTTCTTTGTAGAGCCGTCGGGCCTTAACCATGCCTTCCACTACATTCCGGCTTTGGTCTTCCTTTATTGTTCTCCTGAATCTGATACGTTGGAAAAATCGCGTAATTAGGTTCATCTGATGAAATATTGATTTAGATTGGCGTATTTCTTCAAGGCATATTCCTTGCTGACTCCGGTGGTCTTTCCTTTGATTACCAGAGTATCGAAACCCATTGCCATGAGCTGTCGCACAAACTGGGGGTTATCGGTGATATATGAAGACAATTCGTTGATCTCAGACTCTCGGAGTGCAGAGTCATTCTCTATTGTAATCTTGAAGCCGCTTCTCATCCAGATGGAACTCATTTCGTGGGCAAACTGACTTTTTCCAGCAGAAATGGACACCTTGCAAAGCCTATTGAACTCGCCGGTAGTGAAGTATTCCTTGAATGCCGCGTTCATCTGGCTGATGATTCTTACCCGTTCAAACGAACCATCAAGAAACGAGTTGATAAGATTCGATATAAGTGTTCTGATTCCCATGGTTCAGTTGATTTTATCGGCGAGATATGCCTTGTTATCGATCATGATGACGTAGCCGGAGAGAGTGGTAAGCCAATCCTTCTTGATACTGATAGAAGTTGTGGATACGCAGAACATTCCATTGCTTCCGGAGCCATAGGCGTAACTGTCGAAAGTTATACCAGAGCTGGTGATTGTACCCATGCGACGAAGTGAATAACCTGTTTGATTGATTGTCAGGCGGTCATAGCCTACGGATACGGTGAAGTTTGTAGAACGTTGATTCTGTACGTCGTATTTTACACGATAAGTGGCGGCGTTCACAGCGATTGCGCTTACGAGGAGGACGAGAAGGAGAATAATCTTTTTCATTGTTGTAGTTTTTTAGTGGGTTACATCAGGTTATCATGATGGCTTAAAAGGTAAATGGACGATGGAAGTTTATTTCAGGATTTCCAGTTTCGAGATTGATTCTTTGAGACGCTCGACAACCTCTTTCATCCCCTTTTGAAGAAACAGCTCCATATAGGGATGCTCCTTCACAATGTTCTCACTAAGCTTTTTCAAAGCGATAACCTTGTCGAGATGTTCTCCGTCACTTGCATACTTCAGCGAGAATTTTCCGGATAAGGCTTTCCAATATTCCACACCTAACGTTATGTCGTTGGTAACACTGAAGAGTATCATGGCATATACGAGACCCGGAAGCAATTCCTCTCCATATATTACGAATGTCTCTTCAAACAACTTGCCGTTGCCATCCCTACCGCTAAGTGTGACACGGTGATGGTTATTGGCTTCTGTCGATCCCTGCCAATAGTGTATATCCTTTACCACAGGCCAGAACTCCCATTGGCCGATTTTAATGGGCGTTTCATCTCCGTTTTGTAGAAGATGGATACGGTCTTCGTTATATTGGCCGTAATCCTGCCAGCAGGATAGTGTCTCTTTTTCTCCATGGAACTTCTCAAATCGAACGTTGTCACCGCATTTGAGAATACTGCCACCTACTTTTATTTCCCGGAGAGCACCGAAGGTGGTCTCGATGCCGATGATTCTTTTGTCGTTTGCCATATTCATGCAGTTAATGTTTACATACATGAATACCGGTATCTGAGAAAGGTAAACAAAAAAGATCTCCTCATTGAAAGAAGAGACCTATATGGGGCTGACATCCGATAAGAATGCTATTTATATTTTTGACATTGCGGATGTTGAAAATTCTGAAAAATTTTCGGTGTTGATAGTTTTTTGGTTTCAATACTGGTTGACCAGATATTAAAATCCATTGACCGCTCCATAAGTGAATGGATATAATATGTCAGGGAACCGTATGTTTTGCCGTTCTTGGCTTTATACTCGAAGTTACGTTCGTTCGACTTGCAGGCGCTGACTACATACATTTTGGCTCCGGAAGTGTACGATTTTGGCTTCGGCATTGAAGTCCAGGCTCTGGTCTTCATTACTTCGAGCTTCTCGTTTGTGCCACGGGTTGGAGGCAGGTCGGCTTCCTCAGTTCCCGGAGCCCGCTCCATATCATCGCTGTAACAGGCGTCTATTGCGATGAATAATTCTCCATTCTTGCCCAGTTTGTTCTTAATATCAGAAAATAGCGGGTTCAGCTCGTCATCAATCAAATGATTTTCGCCATTGTAATAGTTGCCTTTAACTTTGGATGTGATTGTCTTGCAGGCATCGTATGGCACGATGGCCTCGTCAAACCCTTTTTTGCCCTCGTCACCGTTGATGTCGAGAACCGGCTGACCATGCCCAGAGAAGTGAAAGTAAACCTTGTCACCTGCTTTACATCTTTTAGCGAGTGATTTCAGTTCTCTGACAATGGCAGCCTTAGTGGCTTCGGAGTTTACCAATGTCTTCACGTCGCTATAACCTTTATCTTTCAGTGCGGGAGCAAGCAATCTTACATCAGCGTCACCATGAATCTCCGACCAGCCGGTATACACCGGATAACGTCCTATACCTACAAGCAGTGCACGGTTATCGGCAAACAAACCGACAACCGACAGACATGTAAGTACAAAAACGATGATGAGTCTCATTTGAGTTGCTTGATTATACGGTTATATTCATCCGGCTCACTTGAATTTGCGGCTATGGTTTCCAGAACTTTGACAGCATCGCTCTTTCGATGAAGTTTCAGATAGGCCATGGCGAGATTCATGCCGTCGATGTGCCAATCCTGTGAGTCAATCTCGTCTGCTTCAAAGATGGCCTTCATGTCGGGCAATCGCGTTTCAATCTGTTCGGTGGTCAGTTTATTCAGGTCAAGATACTCAGAGCCATCACCACGGTCACCCTCGATTGGCTGATAAGTTAAGCTGTAGACTACATCACATATATGATTCTGCGACGAAGTGTAGAGATTCCAGCCGATTCCGATTGCCACAACGAGCATCGCTGCCATGGATGAAATCCACATCATGCGCTCACGGAAGAAGTTTGGACGGACCATGCGCGGCTTCTCTCCCTTGCCGATTATCGACTGAAGCTGTGCTTTTGTCAATGACTTCATCGCGTGACCAAACTCGATGTTTTCCTGCTCAGCTTCTTGACAGATGCCTCTCACCGAAATTAGATACACCTTGAATTCTACAGCGAATTTTTCATCCGAATCAAGTCGGGTTCTAAATTCAGCTACTTCTGCCTTCGATAGCGTTCCGGCTATATATTTGTCAAAGAGTTCAATTCTTTCCATTGCGATTGCGTTTTTTAGGTGTGACATCGAATCCGGCACGGCGCAGTGCCTCGGTGACGCGATTGATAAGGTCGGTCATGCACTGGCTCTTCTTTGCCTTTGCTGTCTGAGCGTTTTTTAAGCCTGTCTCTTCGGCAATATCTTCCATAGTGGCATCAGTATAGTAGAACAACCGGATGATCTTGCCACAAGGCTCGGGTGTATGTTCCAACTCATTTCCCAAGCGAGACAATACCTCCGGGTTGTTGCAAAGAGCGCCTTCCTCCTCGGGCATCTCCTTTATAATATCTTCTACTTTGCGTGCCAAGCGGTTATTGCCATCCTCTTTGTCATCGTCATACATGGCGTCAAAAGGGTCAGTAATTCCCCCATGACGTTGCTCTTTGCTGGCCATATTCAAACCGATGGTGAGGATATAGGCATTCCAGTCAGTATCAGGTCGCACCTTGCCCCGCTGGATATTATCCTGAACTGCGATGAAAGCCTCCTGATAGAGGTCTTCGGCAATGTCAAGCCGCATAGAGGGATATTGCCGCGTCAGCTTCCGCAAGAACGGCTCCCTCAGCCGGTTATAATATTTCCGGACTATATATTCAAAGTTTTCTTCCATTGTCTATTCTATGAGTATAAACGATGACCAGACCTCCTTATTTGCCGGGTCATGCGAAAGTAGTTCTTTTCTTGCATTATAGAAAGCGTCGTGGACACTTTGTCCCGTTGCCGCCTGACGATAGAACTCTGCCATGAAGTCGGCGGCTCCATTGTCTTTCACCTGACGGAGAGAACAAATGAGTGAGGTACTCCCTGCGATGCGGAAAGCGCGTTGCAGCCCCCACACGCCGTCGGCCGACAGTTCGCCGAGACCGGTCTCACAAGCCGACAATACCGTAAGGTTCAACTTGGGAAACGTAAGCGTCTCCACCTCCTCCGAGGTCAGTATGTTGTCCTCATCCTCTGTGATTGCCTCGGCTTTCCATGAAAGATTACCGTTGCGCATCACAAGCCCGGAGGCCGATGTCCGATTGCCCATCAGCAACCGTTTTGCTATGTTATGGTCGAAATCGGTTGTGTCGTTGAATGCCTTTGTAAGTTCGTCCTCTCCGCGATAGAAGCCGTGGGTCGATATATGGAGAGTCGTAATCGGCTGTCCCGACAAACTCTTGACATACGCTTCGGTAGCTTCGTCATTGAACGCTCTGTGGTATTCACTGACTCCGTCAAGACTTTCCGCTATACGATAAAGTTCCGTCTCGACTCCGGCAAGGTCGTTCCAGTTGCCTCGATAGCCGTCGTCGAGTCCACGCGCCTGGCCATTAGGTGAATTATGGTCAGCCACACCAACAGCCTCCACTTTGTTTCCAATTCCTTCGCTCTTGCGAATATCTGATAGATGGAACACTCTGTGCATATCATATTTCTCACACATCGGCACACCATCCTCATCTTCGGAAAACTCAATCGGGATTGTGTTCAATATGCCGTCGGTGGAGAAATAGATGCTTTGATTATGTTTGACATAGGGACTGAGGCACGACCAAATCTTTTTTCCGATTAGGTCTTTGTCTTGATTGATCGTCTCTCCAATGGCAACAAAATTTATGGGTTGCCCATGCTCAATTATAAAGCATCCGAGACTAGACTTGCCGGCGTCGACATATTCCACAAAATCTATCATCTGAGCTGTCGGAGACATCCCCATCAACAATGCCGCTGTATTGTACCTTTCAAAGCGGAGATTGAATTTCTCTCTATTCAAATAGTCGTCAATAAGATAACGCTCACGGGAATCTATCGCTTGTTGAAGTGAGTGCGCCAATTCTTTATCAGCTGTATTTATAGCCCGTGTCAGTTCAGCTTTAATTCCATGAATTTTCGCTATTTCCATCCGTGCGGAATCATTGTCAGCAAGTAGTTCAAGAATTTCATCCTGTGTATGGAAGAGAAGTCCCTTTGAAAACAATGAATAGTCAAGCGCCAATTGAGCCAAATTTGGAGCAAATTTTATGGCACAGATAACTTCGTCCCGCCTTGACCGGAGTTCCTTATCCATGTTTCGTCGCTCGTTATTGCTCATGAATAGCAACTGACGCATCAGGTCGCTTTTGTAGTCTGTAAAGACTTCACTCGCCACGTTTATTATTTTAGTAGACTGCTGTGCGGCATAGAAGCGTTGACGCATAAGATTGACGTGTGAACGCTCTTTCGGGAAAATATCATCTAAGGAATCCAACATCTTCTCGGCCTCGGAGAATTTACCTTCCAGAAGTTTTAGTCTGTATTCATAACAGCTGGTGTCGAAATCATTCGGGCGCTGTTTCCGATATATGTCAAGATTGTGTTTTGCACCATCATGATTACCTAATTGAAGATGGAAGTGCAACCTGTCGGCAACGGCATCGAGATAGGCATTTGATGATTCGCCATGCAACTTTGCATTCCGCAGTAGCTCATCAAGATAATACCCTCTACGTATATCCTCTCCCTCAATCTCATCAAGCCGTGCCAAATGCCTCAGGACTATTAATAACTGTGGGTCGCCGGGCGCATAATCAAGCATACGTAAATACGCGGTTTCAAGATATTTGCGTGCTGTTATATAATCCCGGACTTCCATCAGGTAATATCCCTTTTGCATCAGCAGTTCATTCAGGAGTCTTGGTTCATCACCTATCAGCATATTAAAGACAGCCTCGGCTCTATCAAGAGCTGATATTATCTTGAAGCTATTTCCTTCGTTGGGATAGACTTGCGAATTGAGAATATGCCTTATGACTTCGGGGAATGTAACGCAGTCAATACATTTTTCCGCTTTTCTGAAATACTCAGCAGACTTTTCAGGGTTGCTGAACGTATAAAGAACGCCTAATGATTCGTAGTAATTAAAAATATCATCAACCCCGAGTTCACTCGAAGTCAGATATTTCTCCAATGCAAGAAGCGTTGTTTCAGCCAACTCAACAAATCCAGTCTGGCGTAATATATTGGCACTATTCACCCCGGCTACGAAGAACTCCCCGAGTGACGGAGCATTGGCCTCTGCTTTCTTGAAATAGGAATAGCCTGTATCGTGATTTCCTTCAATCCAATACAATTCTCCCAAAGTATTACTAACGCAAAAGATCAGATGGTGATTCTTACCCATCCGCTTTTCAGCTTCATGAGCAAGATGTTTGGCTTCATTGTGGTTGCCCGAACGCTGATATTTCTGAGCAAGGGATATGAGATACTCACAAGCCGTGGAGTCCGATACTTCGGGCGAATGTAATGCAGCCTCTTTTGCCGGAAGTAATAGGCTTATGGCTTTTTCGTAGTTTTTGTTTTTTCGCTGTAAGCTCTCAGCACACTGATTGGTCCAGAACACGAACTCTTCGGAGTCATATCCGAAGTCACGCTCTATTTCTCTTGCCGTCCGGACATAAGCTGAATCGGCCTCTACATATTTATATACCTTATCATAGGCATTTGCAAGAATATATCTTACCGGAACGAGACCGGCATCGCCAGTAATCAGATACAGCGCGTCATTTACACCGGATTGTTCTATGGCTTCGACGCCTTTCTCAATCAGCCCAATAGCCGACATGTATGCGTTGTAATGTGCTGAATCTGTCAAGGCGTTGCCTTCAATTTGATTTAACAACCCGTTACCGATCACAATTGGTATTGCAGCCAATTCCGGTTCTGACTTTGAACTTGTCCATCTGTTCAGTTCCTCCTCAGGATTGTTGCTTTCAAGTATGCGAAAATACTCAATCAGGAGTGATTCCGCGTCAACTGGTTGAGGTTTAACCCGTCCGAAAGCAGTCAAGGCCACCATCAAAATGGCGGCCAAAACGGATGCTGAAGGACGTAACGGTCTCATTTGAAAAGATAGTCCGGTTGTTTTGTGACGGTGGTCTGTTGAGATTGGAACGGTTGAGAAGAATAGTTATAATACACCTGTTTATATCCAAGGCTTTCCCTCAACTCTGTCACGGCTTGTTCCAAGTCCCAAAAAGAAACATGGTCCTCGTTATTTATAATCTTTTCAAGTCGCTCAGACTTTTCACATGCTGTTCTAAGAATGCCAAGATATTCTTCGTTTTCTTCCTCAACTTCGTCCAAGCGATTTTTTAGTCTATCCTTTTCTTGTTCAAGAGCCCGGATTGTCTGAGTAGATTGCTCTAAGTCCACCTTTAACTGAGAAATTTCTCTGTTTGCACTATCAAGTCGTTTTTTTTCGACAAGTCCTATCTCATCGCAACTGACAAGTATAGTTGCAACCATCAACATAGAAATAATGTATTGAAACGTCCTCATTTTATTCTAACCATTTGGGAAGTTCCTCTCTTTCGGGGTCAGCTTGTTCGGCCATTTTCATGTATTTGTCGGCCTTGGCATTATCGTTTTGTTCGCGATACATGCGGCTGAGCATGACAAGTGCGCCAACACCCTGAGGCGATTTGGCGAGTTTGTCTGCATTGGGTTCGACAAAAGGAATTAGCTCCTTTTCATTTTCAATGAAACAAGCCCGAAGACTCATCAGATATCCATATTGCGACCATAGTTCCTGCTTTTCAGTTGCCGGAATCAGTTCATCCAACAGATTCTTCACCTTCATCTCATAATCCGGATTGCGAGTTTCCAGATATGCCCATAGCAAGGAAGTCCGGGGATAGATATTGTCGGCATCAATAGATTTCATTTTCGCAGCCAAATATTCCATTGGCTCCACGGCACTGTTTCCGGTTCCGTTCAGTCTATTCCAACGTGTTAGCTCATCAATGGCATATTCAAAAACGGCCTGATTGTCTCCTTTCTTGCCGACAGCGGTATTCATAGCCGTGATATTTTCAATCGGCTCAATGCTGTAAGGATTAATGTGATAAGCCTCTTTGAAATAGGCTATGGCATGTGGAAGATTGTTTTCCTGTCGTGACTTGATACCCAAATCCATCATTTCCTTATAACCGACAGAATCAATCTCCACAGCATCGAATACTTCATACTGAATATCTTGCCTATCGTCCTGAAGCTTGTAATTCACCGGCAACACATACCACACATTCACCTTCTCTCCATTCAATATACCCGGTGTAAAGCCCTTCATGAGACTGACAACACGCACCGCTTCGGCGTCCAATGCAGGGTCAACCGATTGGATGACCTCAACGTTGGCAACATTACCCTCCTTTGTCACGACAAATTTAACCAGCACCTTACCCTGAATATTGTTCTGCACCGCACTCTCAGGATAGACAAGATTCTGCCCGAGGAACGACATGAGCCCACTTACCCCGCCGGGATATTCAGGTTCGCTGTCGAGCGACTGCAATTCATAAACAGAAGTCTTTTTCCCGTTGACGTTGACAGTGTCCGGAGCCTTATCTTCGACAATCATAATCTCTGTGACCTTCTGCTCTGTTTGAGCAGATGCAAAGAATGAGGAGACACTTGCCATAAGAGTAAGTATTGCAGTTGGAGTGAAATGTCTTGGCTTTAGTTTCATAATTGTATTTTTGTAAAAAGGTGTGAGACATCGAATTACCCTACATTCAGGCCTTGGCTTGCCTACGAGATGGATAAAACAACAGCCCCACACCATGAAGCGTATAGAATCGCCAACCGGAGTTGGCGGCTATATGCAACCGATGCAGGTGCTATCGTTCGATCATCTTCATCTCGTTTCAGACGGCCAAGTTTGAATGTAGAAGACAGTCGGCGAATAACACCTTCATATGTTTGCTCCTGAATCCATAGCCCGGAAGCGCACTCACCGCCGTGAGATGTCCTCTTCGAACAGTGTATTTGAATCCAAGTACGCAAATTTACAAATAATCTGCCAAACATACGGGCTGTTGTTGATATTTTATTATGCTGAGCTGCTGATTTTCATCGAATCAGCCCATCGTTATTAATCATGGAATGTTATAGATTCCAAAACGTAATACCATCGAACCGGAAAAGGTAAATGACAAGCCGTATCTCCCTGCCTAAATTGTTCTTCGCTTTGGACGAGACTATCGCATAATCCATGCTTTTTTATTAACTTTGCAATCTGAAAATCAGATAATCCACGCATTTATGACAAAAGCAGAGATAGCGAGTGAAATCGCAAAGACAACCGGCATCGACAAGGCTGCGGTTGTAACCGTTATCGAACAGTTTATGACCGTTGTGAAGGACAGCCTCGCACACGGCGAAAACGTATATCTCCGTGGCTTCGGATCATTTATCGTCAAGACCAGAGCAGAGAAGACAGCCCGCAACATCAGCAAGAACACCACACTTGTTATTCCGGCTCATAACATTCCTGCGTTCAAACCCGCCAACTGCTTCAAAGAGGAAGTGGCAAAATAACAGCCTGTAATCTACAGATAATACGCTAATTCATACTTAATATAGAGACTCATCCAGTAAGTGAGTCTCTTTTTTTGTTCCATAAGGTGTTATTAGTGACTTGCAACATTGCAATCTATATATAGGGCAAATCTTCCCAACTTAACTGAAAGGTTCTGGTTTTAATGATTCATCACTATTCTAAACCTAATTTTGCAGTGAAATCAGAAAACATCTACATTATGAATCGAATATTACTTTTCCTAACAATACTTGTCAGTTCGTTGGCAAGTATGGCACAAACGCCCTTCGTAACTACTGCAAACCTCAATATGAGGACTCTTCCTTGTACCTGTGCAGGCATCACAACAACTATTCCCAAAGGATCTACCGTTTATGTACTGAATTATGAAGATGACTCATGGGCACGAGTTTCATATAACGGTCACACCAGCTATGTGTCACGGAAATACATAACCAAGAAACCTGTAACTAAACGATATTCTTCCGATAATTACTCAAGTTGTTCCACATCTTCAAAACCAAATTATTACACTAATTCCTATGGAGAACGAGTACAGTCACCCACTTACTATCAAACCGCACCAGCTGGTGCCACTGCCTTATGTAGAGACGGCACATACAGCTTTAGTAGAAGCCGTCGTGGAACTTGTTCACATCATGGGGGGGTCGCAAGATGGCTTTAGGTCAATATCTTAAAAAGCATCGAATGGTTAAGCATTCTCTATGTTTAATCAGGGCTACTCAGAAAATAGCTAACTGATTATTTGT
>UMDL01021751.1_pt1 | contig 13892 bp, 7 predicted proteins | sample 1964481 | NCBI WGS metagenome assembly UMDL01 (sample SAMEA4835993, study PRJEB28245) | human gut metagenome | biome: gut microbiome; material: fecal sample | place: Denmark | collected 2008 | reverse complement strand
GGGCAATGGCGGGTGTCATTGTCGTGACCACCAAGAAAGGAACTCCCGGCGTGACCCGCGTGAACTACAACGGTGAATATACCATGCGTCTTGTCCCTTCATACTCCGAGTTCAACATCATGAACTCACAGGAGCAGATGTCGGTCTATGAGGAAATGTACCAGAAGGGCTGGCTCAACTTCACCAGCAGCGTATATAATTCGCAGGGCGGTGTTTACAGCAAGATGTCCCAGTTGATGAACACATACGATTCCACGACCGGAAAATATCTTGTTGAGAACACTGAAGCAGGAAGAAAGGCATATCTCCGCAAGGCCGAGATGCGCAACACCGACTGGTTCAGCGAACTTTTCCGTCCGACGGTGCAGCACAGCCACTCTGTCAGCATCACTTCCGGTTCTGAGAAAGGCAGTTACTATGCGTCTCTGGGCGCGCTGGTCGATCCGGGCTGGTCTATCCAGAGCAAGGTGAACAGATATACCGCGCTTTTCAACACTTCCCAGAAGATATTCAAGGATTACATCACCCTGAACATCATCGGAAACGCCTCATACAGACAGCAGAGGGCACCTGGTTCGCTGTCGTCTTCCACAAACCTCGTTGAGGGCTCGGTAAAGCGTGATTTCGACATCAACCCGTATTCTTATGCCCTCCGTACTTCGAGGACACTGGATCCGGACGAATTCTATACCAGAAATTATGCTCCGTTCAATATCAAGCACGAGCTGGAGAACAACTACATTGACCTGTCCGTGCTCGACACCAAATTTCAGGCGGAGATCAAGGCGAAGCCGATAAAAGGTCTCGAACTGTCCGCCCTCGGTTCCGTAAGATATCAGCTGTCAATGACTGAGCACAATATCAGGGACAATTCCAACCAGGCCGAGGCTTACCGTTCTGCTGCCACCAAGATCATCATGAACGCGAACCCTTACCTGTACAAGGACCCGGACAATCCGACAGGGGACAAGTACACGGTCCTGCCTCAGGGCGGTATCCTGAAAAAGAATGACTACTCAGCGCTCAGCGTGGATTTCAGAGCGTCAGGAACATACAATACCGCCATTGCCGACAAGCATATCATCAATGCTTTCGCTGCGGTGGAAGTCAATTCGCTGGACAGGCACGCAAGCTCTTTCGACGGATGGGGACTTCAGTATGAGGCCGGTGAGACTCCGTTCTACATCCTGGACCTGTTCAAGAAACAGCTTGAGCAGAATTCATATTACTACAGCCTGAACAATACGCACGAGCGCAATGTCGCTTTTGCCGCTACTGCTTCATACTCATACAATTACAGATACACCATCAACGGAACATTCCGTTACGAGGGTTCCAACAGGCTCGGAAGGGCGAGAAGCGCCCGCTGGCTGCCTACATGGAACGTCGCCGGCAAATGGTCTGCGGATCAGGAAGAGTGGTTCGACGCGCTGAAACCGGCATTGTCCAGCATGAACTTCCGTGTATCATATTCATTGACAGCGGACAGGGGCCCGGCGTGGGTGAACAACTCTACTGCATTGTTCTATCCGAGCACTCCGTGGCGTCCTGCCACCAATATCAAGGAGCCGTCGCTCTACCAGTCATCCATCGAGAACTCCGAACTCACATACGAGAAGAAGCATGAGTTCAATGTGGGAGCTGACCTCGGTTTCATCGACGACCGCATCCTCCTGTCATTCGACACATACAAGAGAAACAACTTCGACCTTATCGGAAGTGTTGTCACTCAGGGACTTGGCGGTGTTTCCAACAAATACGGAAACGTGGCTTCCATGAAGTCTTCCGGAGTGGAGCTTTCGCTTACCACCAAGAATATCGTCAAGAAGGATTTCTCCTGGACTACGAACTTCATATTCTCGCACATGAAGAACACCGTGACCAAGCTCAAGACTTACCAGACAATGATCAGTTATCTGACAGGTTCAGGCTACTCTATGGAAGGAATGCCTCGCGGCGCCGTGTTCTCACTGCGTTTCATGGGACTTGACGAGATGGGTATCCCGACTTTCCTGAACAAGGACGGGGAAATCACTTCCACGAACATCCAGTTCCAGGAAATGAACAATTTCAGCAACCTCAAGTATGAGGGGCCGATTGACCCGACCATTACCGGAAGCTTTGGCAACATGTTCAAGTTCAAGGGCTTCACGATGAATGTCTTCATGACTTACTCCTTCGGAAATGTGGTAAGGCTGGACCCTATCTTCTCCAACAGCTATTCGGACCTTACCGCCATGCCGAGAGAGTTCATGGACAGATACATCAACCCGGGTGACGAGAACATTACCAATGTGCCTGTAATCGCAAGCAAGCGTCAGAACAACAGCATCAGCAATCTCAGCATTGCCTACAATGCCTACAACTACTCTGACCAGCGTATTGCCAAGGGCGATTTCATCAGGCTCAAGGAGGTTTCATTGGGTTATGAACTCCCCAAGACTGCAGTTGAAAAGCTCAGACTGAAGAGCCTTTCATTCAAGATACAGGGAACCAATCTCTGTCTTCTGTATGCCGACAAGAGGCTGGAAGGACAGGACCCTGAGTTCCTCAATGCCGGCGGTGTCGCAGTTCCGATGCCGAAGCAGTTCACATTGACCTGCAAGATAGGATTTTAAATCAATGCGGATATGAAGAAATTTATAACATATTCATTGGCAGTTCTTTCTCTGATCGGGGGATTGACCTCCTGCGACAAGTTCCTGGACAAGCTCCCGGACAACAGAACTGAACTGAATTCGACTGAAAAGATACAGAAACTGCTTGTTTCCGCTTATGCTTCAAGAACTTACGTCAGATTCTTCGAGTATGCGTCGGACAACTGCGAACTCTATAGCGAAGGAAACAAGAATACGTCCAGACTCATTGAACAGAATTATAACTGGGAACCGATAGAGGAAGCGGACAACGAGAGCAACGTGAACACCTGGCAGGCATATTACAATATGATTGCCACCGCGAATGCCGCTCTTCAGGCTATTGCCGAGCAGGGTACTCCTGAGGAGATGCTTCCTTATAAGGGTGAGGCACTTCTCTGCCGCGCTTACGCCCACCTCTGTCTGACAATGATCTACTGCCTCCCTTATCATCCTCAGTATGCGTCTCAGTATCTGGGAGTTACCTATATGGACAAGCCGGAGACCACATTGAATCCGAAATATAGCCGTGGTACTCTTGCCCATGACTACGAGATGATCCAGAAGGATATCGAGGAAGGACTTCCTCTTCTGAACGATGAGGCATGGTCAGTTCCGAAATATCATTTCAACAAGAAGGCAGGCTATGCGCTTGCGACCAGGTTCTACGTCTATAGCAACCAGTGGGAGAAGGCTGTCGAGGCTGCAAATGTGGTGCTCGGCACTAACCCTTCCGAGATGCTCCGTGACTGGGCTGCGACCAGCAAGATGGCCTGGGCTTATGATACCAGGGCATTGAACTATATCAATCCTACGAACAAGGTGAACCTGCTGATCATTCCGCTCTATTCTGCAAACGGCGGTCTGTTCAATGCATGGTCCGCTACCGGCGGAAGATATGCGCACACCAACAGGATCGCCAAGATGGAGACTGTCCGTGCAAAGCGTCCTATGGGCGGTGCCTATGATACCGGCAAGCAGGACAATACCCAGTATATCTACCAGATGGTTCCGTTCTACTGGGCCGACCTCATAACCAACAAGGTGTACTGGCCGAAATGGCCTTCCCAGTGGGAGGTCGTGGATCCGGTGGCAGGTACCGGTTATGTCCGCAGCACGATGGTGGCCCTCGATGCCAATGAAGTGCTTCTGAACAGGGCTGAGGCCTATATCCAGCTCAAGGAATATGACAAGGCTGCTGCAGATATGGATACCTGGAGCTGTTCAATGTACAAGGTCGGAACCAACGGAATCCGTCATCTGACACGCGAGTTGATCGATGAGGTTTACGGCGACCCTTCTTCATCATTGTACATCAAGGAATATACAAGGGAAGAGCCTACTTCCAGGAAGCCGATTCATCCGCATGGATTCACTGTAGAGCCTGGTACTCAGGAAAATATGACACAGTGCCTGCTGTTCTGCAAGAGGATCGATTCTCTGGAGGAGGGACTCCGCTGGATGGACCTCAAGAGATACGGAATCACCATCGACAGGTTCGACGACACCGAATACGACGACGCTACGACCTCAGGATTCGAGGCTACTGTCACATTGCCTTACAATGACTTGCGTCGCGCATTCCAGATTCCTTCCGAGTCTATCAAAACTGGTCTGGAGCCTAACCCGCGCAACAATGCGGAGACCCCTGACCATCCTTTCGTAAAATATCTTTAAGGAGGAATGAAGATGAAAAAGTATATATCAATGATATTGGCAGCCTGCTCTGTGCTGGTGATGTCATCCTGTACCAAGGATGAAGTCAGCTCCGAGAGCATTTTCAAGGAAGAGAACCACAGATATACCGAGTTCGATTCATGGCTGCAGAGAAATTATGTGGAGCCTTACAATGTCCGTTTCGAATACCGTATGCCGGACAGGGAGACCAGCTTCAACTACTGGGTATCACCTCCTAACATCAAGGAGTCGATAATGATTGCCAAGCTTATCAAGTTCACGACTCTTGAGGCCATGGTGGAGATGATGTCTTCCGGAGACGAGACCGAGGATCCTGCATTGTTCGTGAAATCATATTTCCCGAAGGTGCTCTTCCTCGTGGGAAGTTTCGAGATAAGCAGCAGCGGTTCCACCGCCCTTGCATCTGCGGAGAACGGCCTTCAGATCAATATTCTGGGCGTAAACTTCTTCGAGTATCACAAGGATGCGGAAAGAATCGCGGGAACTATGCTCCACGAGTTTACCCATATCCTCGACGGTATCCACGGCTCTCCTGCAGAGTTCAAGGACATCACCCTCAGCGACTATGTGGGCGACCGCTACACTTCCCTTACCGATGACCCTTATCAGAAAGGATTTGTCAGCAACTATGCGCGCTCCCACTACAGCGAGGATGTGGCAGAGACCGGCGGACGTCTGATTTCACTTACGGAAGAGGAAAGAGAGGCAATGATAGCCAAGGCAGGTCCTGTGGGCGGCCCGCTCATGAGAAAGAAATATGATATGCTGAAGAAATGGCTCAAGGATTCTTACGGAGTGGATTCCGAAAGATGGTGTGAAATCTATCATCGCCGTATCGCTCAACTGGACAGCCTGGATTGGGAATCACTTGACGAATAAACCCGAATCGATATGAAAAGAATTATAACATATATTCTGTCAGCGATGATGCTGCTCTCTTTGGCTTCCTGCTACAAGAGTTCCAGAATCTTCGACGAGACGGCCGCACAACGTACAGAAGACCGCATCGAGCTCTGTCGCAGTGCGCTGGTAGCCCGCGAAACATGGGTTATGGAGTATTTCCCTGATGAAGACCTCCGTTACGGCGGATGGATTTACGTGCTGCAGTTCTCACCGGACTATACAGTGAAAGCATGGTTCGAGGGAGCCGGATTCATACCTCAGGCTGATCCTGTTACGGAGTCAGAATACAAGGTGGAACTGGGTACGGGCCCGATGCTGAAATTCTGCACCAACAATGACTACATACATTTCTTCTCCTTCCCTGGAGGCCCGAACGGTGGCGGATATCGCGGCTGGGGCGGTGATTTCGAGTTCACCGTCATGTCGATTTCCGACAACTATGACGAGATCATCCTGAAAGGCCTGAAGTCATTCAACAGAATACGTCTCACTCCGCTTTCCGGCGATGAAACACCTGAAAGCTATATCGCCAAGGTGCATGCCAGCGAAAAGGCCGTGACGAAAAAGACATTCGACCTTTGTGTGAACGGCAAGGTGATCGGAACTGCTACTAGGGAATCTCTTCCTGATTTCAACAATTACGAGAGATACTACAAGAGCAAGATCTGGACATTGTCCTACGAGATGCCTGTCCAGGCCACTGACGAGAACGGCAACCCGATGACAGACGAAAGCGGCGCTCCGGTTTACAAATCCGAGAAGGTCGTGGAGAATGTCTGTGCCATAAATCTTCCTGACGGAGTGATGAAGTTTTACAAGCCATATTCGTTCAAGGGCAACTGCATCGACGGACTGGACGGCCAGACTGTCAGCGAATTCAAGTGGACGCATGGCGTGTTCTCATCCAAGGACTACTATTCTGGAACAGATTCGTTCTATCAGATAACTCTTCAATAATATAGTAGATGAAAAACAGAATAATATATATGACGCTTCTTTCCGCATTGGCCCTGACCGCCTGCGGAAAAGAAGAAGCGAATGAGCCGGAGAAAGATGCGCCGATGACTTCTTCGGAATACATTTCATTCAAGGTGTCGGCCTCCTCGCCTTCTGAGTCGGCTGTCATCACCTGGGAAGCGGTTTCCGACCGTATCGGGGTGTTCGTTTCCGAAGCCGGTACCGGTTCGGCGTTGAATGACAATGCCTATTATGACGCATATACATCCACCGCGTCATCCCGTTTCTTCCCGCTCCGTGACGCTGACAAGCTCAAATGGGAAGACGGCAAGAAATATGACGTGTCCCTGTATTATCCGTTCAGCACCAAGATGACGGATGCGGCCTCCATCCCGGTTTCAGTATCCGAGAATCAGGTGGTATCGATTCCTCTGACCACGACGCAGCTGAAGAGAAGCCAAATCTTCGTATCTTCAGTCAAATCAGTTGAGCGCCCGGACAACGGCATTCTCGAAATGTCACTTGCACCTGTCCTCGCATTCGTGAAGGTCAATGTTTCTTCCAATCTGCCTGTAGCCTGCAATTCCGTCAAGATCTCAGGCGAAGACGGAACGGCGCTTGCCTTCAAACATGCCAAATATGACCTGTTCAATTCCAGCCTCTCTGAAATAGACTCGGTAAGTTCTGTGATCAATGTCAAGCCAGCCTCACCTGTATATCTCAGGCGCAAGGCTACAGAGTTCATTGTCAATGTGAATCCGCAGTATGCCGGCAAGACATTGACCATAGACTGCGACCTCGAAGGCGCTGACTTTGAGAAAGTTGTCGTGGATGTTCCGGAAGGCGGATTCAAGCCGGGAACCTGTGTCTCCTACAATGTCGGAATGACCGCAGACCCTGTGCTCCTGAGCGCAAACGGCACTGCCAACACCTATATCGTGAACAAGGCTGACTGCCTCTATGCTTTCAATGCGAAGGTAAAGGGCAACGGCAGTACGAAGAGCATTAGCTGGAGCTACGACGGGGAACCGCACAGCACCGCATTCGATGCCGCTTTGGCCCCTTCTTCCGCAGAACTTCTGTGGTACAGCATCCCTGAAGGCGAGGGCGGATTTGTCAATGCAAGTCCTGTCTCTGTCGGAAGCGTGATGTATGACGAAGTTGACGGTCTCGTCTATTTCAAGACACCGAAGACTTTTGTGAACGGCAATGCCGTGATCGCTGCGTTGAATGAGTCCGGCGAAATCGTCTGGAGCTGGAACATCTGGGCCGTAGAGGGCTGGGATGCAGATGCGACTTCCAGGAAGGCCGGCCGTTACACCGTCATGGACCGCAACCTCGGAGCAGTGCTCGGACTTTCTGCCAAGGATATCTCTGACAATGTGAAGGCAGCCGGAGCCATCGGCAACTACTATCAGTGGGGCCGTAAGGATCCGTTCCCTGCAGCATCTGAATATAAATCGGCTACGAATGTGCAGGAAGGCTGGGGCAACCCTGCTTACACCACCCTGGATGAATATAAAGTCGATGGGGACAAGATCTTCTCTTCTGACAGGGCCAAGAACGCCAGGATGCTCCATGCTGAACTCGGTTCGGGCTATTCGCTCCAGCAGGCCGTGGACGAGTCAGTAAAATATCCTCACAAGTGGATTTTCGGCGGCAACAACGATGCTGTCTATCCTCAATACAGTTGGTTCTCCGGAGAAGGCGACTTCCAGGCAAAATCCATTCTGGACAATGAGCAGTGGCGCTATCTCTGGGGTAGCACTGACAACATCAGCAATGATAAGACCATCTATGACCCGTGTCCGGCAGGTTGGAAAGTGCCGACAGCAGATGCCTATGCGACATTCTTCGCTTCTTCCGGTTCCGCAGCGGGCGGTCACGGAGTCTATGTTTCCGAATATGACCTCTATTTCCCATTTGCGGGACAGAGAAAGGCCGGTTTCGGAGGCTCAGTCATTTCGGCTTCAGGTGAAGTTATGATGGCTTCCGCAAGTGTCGCCAACTCTCTTTATCCGATCCGCTCATCTGTCGGCTCGAACGGCGCAGGCGCCAAGATCACTCAGAGCAACAGCTACTCCGGTGCCGGACTGCAACTTCGCTGCGTGAAGGAAAATGCGGACGGAAAAGCTCCGGGATACGGCAAACAGACCGGTCACAGGGCAGCACTTATGGGCGACTCCATTACAAGGACCTGGAAAGACCGCGGCCGTCTGGCCTTTTTCACCGAGAACAGCTACCTTAACTGTGGAATCGATGGACAGACCTCAAGCAATATGATTGACCGTTTCGGTCCGAACATCGTAGATGACAATCCTCAATGTGTGGTGATTACCTGCGGCACGAATGACCTTGCTGAAAATATGTCCGGTGATGGCTACAGGGTTCACGTGAGCAAGGAGAATCTTCTTGCCAACATCGCCCTTATGTCCAGGATTGCCGAAGATATGGGAGTTCCTGTCATACTCGGTTCGATTTGTCCGACAAGGAGCATGTGGTGGAAACCGGATGCATGGAAAGCGGAGTTTGACGGAGACTACATCGCATCTAAGGTTATCGAGGCCAACAAGCTCATCAAGGCTTATGCTGCCGAGAGAGGCTATCGTTATGCAGATTACCACAGCGCTCTGAAAAATGGTCAGAACGGTCTGGCTGACGAGTACTGCTGGGTATTCGGCAAGAATGCCGACGGAACATTGAACCTTGATTCCGTTCATCCGAATGCGAAGGCATTCCTTGTTATGGAAGGGATCCTGAAACCTCTCATCGACGCCGCACTTTACGACCCGTCAGAGGCTAACCCTGGAGGCGGAAAGATAGACGATATGGATAAATGGAAATGGTAAACTGTTAATGAGTAAAATTATGAATATCAAATATATATCAATGATTGCCCTGGCATCTGCCCTGATCGGCTGTTCCAAGAACGGACAGATGGATGAGGACATCCTGTCTGACGGACCTGCCTTTTCTGCAGATTTCCTGCAGCAGGAAGTGCAGAGCAAGGTGACTCATACCGATGACGGCAATGCATTGAAACTCGCTTGGGTTAAATCCGACAAAATCGGAATCTGGACAGAGGCTGAAGGCAAGTCCCTCCAGTCCAACAGCGCATATCTCGCTGACCAGGAAGGTACTGGAACGACGTTTTCCTATCAGTCCCGTGCTCAGAGAATCCGCTGGGCAGGGGACAATACCCCGCAGTCGTTCTATGCCTGCTATCCTTTCAATGCCGACAGAGGCACGGACCCGCATAAGGCAAAGGTGGGGATTTCTGCATCCCAGTCCCAGTACTCAAGCGGCTCTACAGCGCATCTTGCTGAAAATGACTTCATCTGGGCTGCCGTGGAGAATGTCACCAAATCCGATGATGCGGTGAACCTTACTTTCCATCATGCTTTCTCCGTACTGGATCTGGAACTGACCACTGATACCAGGATGAAACTGGATGCATTGATTTTCCGCTGCACCTCCAACAAGGATGCTGCCGTGGCATTTGAGAACGCCAGCATTGACCTGAGTACCGGCAAACTGGATCTTACAGGGGCGACAACCTCGCCTGAGGTGCGTCTGGACTGCGATTTTGCGACTTCCTGGCCGGCTGCATCGCATGTTTACCTGGTCTTCAACCCGGCGCTGGCAGGGGAGACCATGCAGCTGGTTGCGGTCATCGGAGGCAAGGAGAAGCTGATCATGGAGAAGCAGGTTCCGGAAGGAGGCTTCCCTGCAGGCAAGGTGATCAATGTGGTGGCTGATTATGAGGTGCCGGGTGATGTGGCCATCAAGATCAAGGATCTGGGTGAACTTTCCACATCCAACTGCTACCTCGTTTCCGAGGCCAACCAGTTCTACAAGTTCAAGGCTACAGTGAAGGGTAACGGCTATATCCCTGCAGCGCTTTCAGCAGTGACTGGCTCTGCGGACATCGCTCCGAAATCCGTCCTCGTCCTCTGGTACAACACCGTCCAGAAGGACAACAAGTGGGTGGACGCCTGCCCGATTCTGCTTTCTTCGCTGGTGTTTTTCAGGGACTATGTCTATTTCGACACGCCTAAGGAATTTGTCCCGGGCAATGTCGTGATTGCAGCATTTGCCGAGGAGGGCGTTACCTACGACAATATAGAGGTGGATGAGAATAAGAATATCACCAATGCGACGCTTCTCTGGAGCTGGAACATCTGGGCCGCAGATGGTTATGACCCGGATGCGACGGCTGTCATCTCCGGAGGTAAGACATTCATGGACAGGAATATCGGAGCGGCGATTTCCGGTGTCGGCTCAAAAGGTGAATATGAACCTGCCTATGCAGTGGGCAACTATTATCAATGGGGCAGAAAGGATCCGTTCCCGTCCATTGCGGACTATTGCAACTATTGGCCTTGCCAATACGCCAACACTCTCATCGGAACTCCTACATACACTCCGATCGTGGCTCTGAGGGTCAATGGCCAGAGTGCTGCGAAGAATGTGGACAACCAGGTCTGGGGCTACCGGACAAAAGACGACGGTTCGTTCAATATTGATTCGTCTTGGCATACTATAGAGAGGAACAGCATCGCGGCTCCGTCTTCGTCCAACAGCGTCTTTGCAGGTTATGCCGTGGAACATCCTTACGTCTATATTCTGAATTCCAAATATCCTGACGGCGGCTATTATCCGTGGATGACGACCAATGACCAGAGTTACAGGGCGTTCTGGGGTGGTTCTGAAGTGAAGAAAACTCTCTTCGACCCATGTCCTGCAGGCTGGCGCGTCTGCAACAAGGCTGAGGCTCAGTCGTTTATTCAGACTGTTTTCAGCAGCGCCACACTGGCTGCCAATCTTGTGGGATATGATTTCGACGGGCATTATCTTCCGATGACTGACTCGCGAAGCAACAAACATTTCAGAACAGAGACAGTGAAATCCTGCGGATATGAAACCAAATCATATATGTGGACATCGGAATCGGTTACTACCCACAATTACGGATATGCCTATGCTGCTGCGATGGTAGCTCCGCCAAATTATGCGGACAAGAACCAGCCGAAGACTCTCAAGGAAGTGAAATTTGAAGACAACAAGTACTTGGCGTCTGGTTGCCCTGTCCGCTGCGTGAAAGAATAAAAAGTTTAACTAATTAATAACATTAATCATGAACAAAAAACAGAACGGAGCAGCTGCTCCAAAGCGTTATGAATCACCCTCTCTGGCGGTTCTCGATGTGAATCTCGAAAACGGTTATGCCAGCGGCGGGAATATTGGAGACTATAAGCAAGAACAGATGTCATTCGGCGATGCTTACGGTTATTATGAAGAACTCTACTAATAATCATTGGCTATGAAAAAGAATTTGATTACGGTCCTGTCGTTGCTGGCTGTTGTCGGCTGCCAGAAGGCTCTTGTAAATGAGCAGGAGCAGGACAATACTCCGATTACGGTTGTTGCTTCCCTGGGGAGCGGCTCGACTAAGACGACGATGACGGATGCTGGTATAGGATCTAATCTCAAGTCATCTTGGCTTGAGAGTGATAAGTTGGGTGTGTATGGTTTTAGACAAGACGGTAAAAATCTGATAAATATCGGAAACAACAGCCGGTTTGATTCCAAGGGGACTGGCGAGCGCGTTGATTTTACGCTTAACAATTCCGATAAAAAATTAAATTGGATTTATCAGGGTTCTATGCATACCTTCTATGCGTATTATCCTTATTCTGCAACTGCCGGTGATGATTATACGAAGGTGTCGTTTACGATTCCGTCAATTCAGAACCAGGCTGGAAAAGGCAATCTGAGTCATATAGCTGAGTATGATCTGTTGTATTCTACAGCGGAATCGATGTGGAATGGTAATAACGGGACAAATGTGGAGAAGGTGATTGATTTCTCGTTCAATCATGCATTGTCCGTACTGGCGATATCCATTTCTTCTGAATTTGAGGGCCAGAGAGTCGGCAGAATACGTTATGTATTCAGTGACAAAAATGAAAAGCTGGCTGTCTCCAAGGGAACGTTGAATATCGGAACAGGAGAAATCAATGTTGAAGAGGGATCTAATGAAGTGGTATTGTCGGTGCAGCCTACAGTGTTGTTGTCTGCCGAACCTTCTACCTTCTATATTTTGGGTACCCCTGGGCACGCATCCAAAGAGTTTACGGTATATGCGACAATCAATGGAAAAGAGATTGAACTTGCGAAGAAAACCATAAATCCGAAAGGAATCTCGGTTTCTGCGAAATCGGAACTTTCTTTGTTCCAGGCCGAAGAGGTTGCCAATGATGGTTACGAAGATCTCAGTTCCGTTGAGTCGGCCAACACATATCTGATTTCCAAAGCCGGAAAATATAAGTTCAATGCCCAATTGAAGGGAAATGGTGTTATTCCGGCATCCTTGTCATCAGTGGTAGCGTCCAAAGAGATTGCTCCTAAATCCGCTCTTGTATTGTGGTACAATACTCTTCAGACCAGCAATAATTGGGTCGATGCTTCTCCTGTCGATGTATCTTCCGTTGCATTGGGTGCGGATGGATATGTGAGATTCTCTTCTCCTGAAGCATTTGTCCCTGGCAATGCTGTCATCGCGGTGTTTGCCGAAGAGGGTGTTACTTATGACTCCATTACGGCAGATGAAAACAAGTGCATCAACAATGCAACGCTTCTCTGGAGCTGGAACATCTGGGCAGCAGAGGGTTATGACCCTGAATCTACGGCAATCAACGCAGATGGCAATGTGTTCATGGACCGTAACCTCGGTGCTGTGATTTCTGGTTTGGGAGCAACTGGTAGTTATGAACCTGCCGGAGCGGTAGGTAACTATTACCAGTGGGGCCGCAAGGATCCGTTCCCTACGATATCAGACTATACAAACAGCCAGCCATGTCAAAATAGCAACTTCATGTTCGGTACGCCGACGTATACTCCTGTTAAGTCTCTCCAGATAAATGGTCAGAGCGCAACCGGTACACTTGACGGTCAAATGTTCTGCTACAGGACCAAGACTGGTGGTGGACTCGATTCTGGAAATACTTGGAACCTTATTGCAAGAAACGATATTTCGTCTGACAAGACTACGAAGAACGGCGTGTATGTGTCTTATGCAGTAGAACATCCGTATAAATACATTATTAATAATGGCGGTACTTTCGGAGGCTTTAATACTTGGATCAATGGAGACGATGCTTCGTATAAGAGTTTCTGGGGCGATGCAGAGCATCAGAAGACATTGTACGATCCATGTCCGGCCGGATGGCGCGTCAGCTCCAAAGATGAGGCGGAGAAATTCCTTGCTGTAGCAGTCAATGCTACAATGGCTGCCAACAAGGTCGGTTATGAATATCAGGAGCATTACATCCCTCTAACAAGTTCACGAGGTTTTGATAAAGGATTGGTTGGTCATGTATGTTATCCTGCTCAAGTCAATATTGAATCCAATTTCTGGACTTCTACACCTTGGGGTGGATATCCATCATATGTCTACATGGCAACACTGAAGACTGAACCAAAGTATTGGGAAGCATTCGATAACGGCAAAACTGCTTTTAAAGAAAATCAATTGAAGGCTGATGCCAGAAATGCAAGTTCTTGCCCAGTCCGCTGCGTAAAAGAATAACATCTGATTAATTGATACAAACAAAGGGTGGCCGAAAATCTCGACCACCCTTTTTTCATTGCCTTTTCCCGTGTAGCTGAAGTAGCCGAACGGACGGGCAGCACGGC
>UMDL01044339.1_pt1 | contig 14330 bp, 10 predicted proteins | sample 1964481 | NCBI WGS metagenome assembly UMDL01 (sample SAMEA4835993, study PRJEB28245) | human gut metagenome | biome: gut microbiome; material: fecal sample | place: Denmark | collected 2008 | reverse complement strand
TCTGCCTTAGTGACTACTTCCTTTTTTCTTTTTTTCGATTTTATTTAGGACAATATTGAGTCTTGCCGACTAATTTTGCATTGGATTTCAAAGTCTCGGAAATTTTCCGTATCTTTGCAAAACTAAATGCGCTTGCGCAGACGAAGACCAAAACAATGTAAGTAATACTTATATACAACATACTAAGGAGTTTCCTTGTAGTCGCAAAAGGTTTGGTCACATGTCTGCCTACTCGGAAGCTCTTATTTTAATATGGGCAAACAGCATATCAATGTAATTGACCTATTCTGTGGTTGTGGAGGCTTCTCTCTTGGATTTGAGAGGGCCGGATTTGATGTTTTACTTGGCATTGATGTTTGGAAAGACGCTTTGACTACATTTGAGTTCAATCATAGAAATAGCGTTACGCTGCAAGCTGATTTATCTACTCTTGCCCCAGAATCAACCGTCCCTTTACTTAAAGGGAAAAAGGTCGATGTTATAATTGGAGGTCCGCCATGTCAGGGATTTTCTGTAGCCGGTAAACGCATTGTGGATGATATTAGGAATATTCTTTACAAAAATTTTATGCACTTCGTAGATTACTATAAACCAAAAGCTTTTGTAATGGAGAATGTGCCTAATATTCTATCCATAGGAGATGGAATTGTTCGCGATTCTATTTTAGCAGATTTTCAAGAATTAGGATACACAGTTGAATATAAAGTTTTAACTGCATCTGATTATGGCGTCCCTCAAAACAGACGACGAGCTATTTTTGTCGGTTTTAGAGATGGCACCCATTTTGAATTCCCAAAAGCTTTTACTTCTGCGAAGATAACAGCAGAGGAAGCTTTATCTGATTTGCCAGAGCAATCTATTCCCGATGGCTCTGATTATCCACAAACGCCTATCTCGGACTATCAAAAATTAATGAGAGTCAATTCGCCTGTGCTCAATAACCATCAGGCTACCATTCATAATCAGAAAACTGTTGATATAATTTCTTTAGTTCCCGATGGTGGCAATTATAAGGATCTTCCAAGCAAACTTCAGGGAACAAGAAAAGTGCATATAGCGTGGACTCGCTTGAATAGCAAGAAACCAAGTTTTACTATTGACACCGGACACAGGCACCATTTCCATTATTCTTACAACAGAATTCCTACTGCTCGTGAAAGTGCAAGAATCCAATCATTTCCAGATGATTTTTTCTTCACTTGCAGTAGGACAAGTCAACTTAAACAAATCGGCAATGCCGTGCCACCTTTGATGGCTGAATGTATTGCAAAATCTTTGCTGGAACAGTTATGAAGAAATACTATTCCATACCGGATAAAGATTATCTAAGAATCCATTTTGTCCGTCCACGGTTCAAGAGCAATATAGAGAACGTCCTTCTTTATATGGCTAATGCATGCTGTAAAATTGAGCCATGTCCATGCCGAGAGTATGCCGACCAAATAAACCGCGCTATTCGGTTATTCCCTGGTAATGCAGATTTGACACAAAAAACAATCGACAACTGGCGCACTGAAATCTCAGCACTATGTGCCTTCTATAATGAGGATAAAATTTCGGACTTAACGAGAACTTCAAATCTCTCTTTCTTTCTTAACGAGAATCAAGACTTAACACAGTTCTTTAAGTTCTTAATGCTATCATTTCAATTTCCCGGTGGCCACATTAAGCCCTCTGATAATATTGAACTTATATATAATGGCGTGAAATTCAAGCCGGCTCAGTTCATTATAAAAGTTCTAATGGTGGGCAACGAAATATTATCTGCTATTGGCTCCGAGAAGGATATGTCTATATCTGACGAAGAAGCCACCTACTGTATATTAAACGATTTGCAGGTAACCACTGGGAAGAGAAGTCCTAAAGAAGTTGCACAGATTATACTCGATAACCGTAAAAACAACTTAGGCTATTATAATCGTAAAGACCCAAACGTATTTAATTCCAAAGGAGAGCCAAGAACAAAGGGTGATGTAGTCCGTTATGCAGGAGACATTATGGACTACATGGAAATAGCATCATTGCTTGAACGTAGAATGGATGGCTATTTTATACTTAAGCCCAACTCTCTACAAGAGCTTGCTACTTTCATTAATGATGACTCTTATTTTGAAGGATATAATAGGTTTTACGGTGTCAAGCATCTTACACCGAGTATGCTGTCACCGATAGAGGAGCAATGGTTTAGTTACGTAGATAGTCTACTTGATCCTAATAAATTCAAAACTGATATTAGTTCGATTATCGAGACGACTGAATTAGAAGTCGTCTTCGATAACAGAATTGCTGAAATAATCGAAAACACTTCGACAACAACTAAGGATATCGGCAATATCGGAGAATCAATTATTTATTCACATGAGAAGCAACGTCTCAAGATAGCAGGATACGAGGACCTTCTTCACCTCATTGCAATTGTTGACAGCCCCTCCTATCACCCGGGCTTTGATATAGATAGCTTGGAAGGCGATGGTACTAACCATCACCGATATATCGAAGTAAAAACTACGATAAGCCGTCAAAAAATCAATCTTTTCAGTTTTCACATGTCTCCTAATGAGTGGTATGTGGCTGAAACCCACCGTGAACATTATTGTGTGTATCGTCTTATGCTAAGTGCTAAAGATAAAACACTTTATGTTTTAAGAAACCCGGTCGCACTTTATAAGAGTGACCAAATAACTGCTCTTCCTCGAAATGGTATGGAAATATCTTTCGACGCGGAAATATTCTCTCCTGAAAAGCTTTTAGTATGGCAAGGTTAAAAGTGGCATCTCTTTTCTGCGGTTGCGGAGGAATGGACCTTGGAATAATTGGTGGATTCAGTTTTCTTGACACCGATTATCCCAGATCTGCATTCGATATTGTGTATGCAGTAGATAATGATCCGTATTGCACGAAGATATACAACGCAAATTTTGACCATAAATGTATGGTCAAAGATGTTCGTGAGATTATCCCTTCGAAAATTCCCGATTTTGATGTTTTAGTCGGAGGATTCCCATGTCAGTCATTTTCTATATCCGCTCAGAATCCGCCTCGATTGGGATATAAAGATGAACGTGGTATGCTTTTTTTTGAGATGGTTAAAATCCTACAAGAGAAAAAGCCTCGCGCATTTATTGCGGAGAATGTAAAGGGTCTGTTATCTGCGAATGAAAAAAAAGCTTTCCCTATGATTCTGAAAGAATTTTCGGATGCAGGTTATCATGTTCAGTATTATTTAGTGAATGCCTCCAAATTTGGTGTCCCTCAAAAACGAGAGCGTGTTATAATCATTGGATTCCGTGATGAACAAGATCAGGATAATTTCATTTTCTCTCACTTCATACCGCTCAATCCAGTTTTAGGCGATGTTATTGACGAAAAAGAATATTCTAACGAAAGCTTATTCTTCAGCGACAGAGCAGTAGCTGGTATGCTCGCAGTACGAGAAAAAATGAATAAGGGCCGCGCACAAAACCTTGATGAGCCCTGCAATACTATCAGTGCCCATCTCGCAAAAGTCAGCCTTAATTCAACAGATCCTGTATTGATGATTGGGAACCGATATCGACGTTTCTCAACACGCGAAGCTGCGAGAATCCAAAGTTTTCCGGACACCTTTCATTTAGATGTAGTTTCTCCAATTCGCCAGTATAAGGCTATCGGCAACGCTGTGCCACCGGTTATGATGTGGCACATAGCAAACACTTTACAGCGTGCTTTTGAAGTCACCGATGGTGAATATGATGCCGCTGCTCCTGAAGTCTCACCTTATTATTTCTATCCAAACTACGATGGCCAGCAGGGATGCCTTTTTGAGCAAGCTGCGTCATACGGTTGCTTGTAAATATGACCACAACGGAATTTGAATATCTTGAGAAACAAAAACAGATTTTCTTTGTAACTCAAAGGATTGAAGGTGCTCATGGTTTTGAGCACATGACTTATGGACTGACAATAGACTGTCTTTTAGGTAACGACAATCAATATATTACTTTGTCATCACTTTCAAATTTTATTAAAACAAAGAATATTGATTTGTCACCCGAGACCCTATTTGAATCCCTTTCTCAACTAAAAACGTCTGAAATATTTGAGAATTTCCCAGACTCAGACAGTACCACGTCTCCCTTTAAATTAAAGGCAAAAATTTATGAGGACTTTCAGTCCACATCCGATTTAACATTAAGGCTTCGCGATTATATTCAACGTTTTCTTGAGTTGAAAAATGAATCGTTAACATTCCGAGATAAGATAATTGAGGTTTTATTGGAATCAATTTTCTATTGTAATATAAAATTCCTCAAGCATATTGTCGCAGCAAAAGAAGAGGCTCCGTTAACAGAACTTCTTCATTATGCAGAATCTACTTTAAGTGCAGACGATAAAAGCTATGTGCTGTTTAATGAACTGCTTCAATCTTCGACAAGTGAATTTGACGAGATTCTACAAGGACTAATCTTGCGAATGTTCGATTTTCTATCATTGAATTACAATCCTAAATATTCAAAAACGATAGAGAAAAATTTTGGAGGCAAATTTTATTACCTCGATAGCTCATTTATTATTCGATTATTAGGTTTCGATGGGCGATTTCGTCGAGAACGAGCTACCGAACTTATAAATTTACTCAGTGCCATCAAGGGACTAAAATTCATAGTTCATGAGAAAAGCATTGAAGAAACAACTTATAGGATAAAAGAGTTGTTGGGGCGTAATTCTAAAATTCTCGTCAGAAACCCGAATGTTGTTAAATCAATCTTTGCCCATGATGAAGAAGGCAAACGATATAATCCCGTATTTGAACTATATGCTGAACTTATAGGGCAAGGTAAAATTCGCAACTCAAACGATTTTGCCATTTATATTAGCAACGTAAAATGTCGATTGGAAAATTTAATTCCTGGAATTGAATTTGATAATGGCAAACTTCCCAAAAAGCTCTCATCCAATAGGCAATTATTAAACATTGACCTAAAAAATAAGTCTGATAAATCGAATAATAGAATTCGGTTTATAACAAGCCTTTTGGATTATATTGATGAAAAAAGGAGTTCAAATAACTATGACATATCAGATATAAAATATTGGCTTATAACAACTGATATTAAAACTCTGTCATGTGATAATGAATACCTTTCAAATCCCAATAATGAATCAGATTCTGGATTTACCCAGAAAAAAGGTATTTGTATAATGCCGTCGGAATTAATAAGGATGCTTGACGGATTCAGTGGGAACATAAGAACTAATCACGTAGGGGTTTTCAAAAACTACATGATGAAATCCAAAGTATTCCCCAGGGATTACGAAGAGGGTGAATTGACCACCATTTGCAAAATAGCCACTCTCGTAGAACAGACAAATACCGACTCATACAATATTGACGAGATGGTTGAACGAGTTCTGAATAACACCTCAATTTCGGATATTCAAAAAAGATTAGACAGACTTTCCGTTCAACGGGAAAAGGATAAAGAATTGATAGAGTTATTCCTTGAACGAAATGAAGAACTCATAGATTCAAAAGCGGCAAGACTATTATCTAATGCTCGAAGTTTAACCGAATCACGAGCAATGAAAAGAGCTAATAGATGCTATAATACTCTTTTGAGCATATTCATATTATCCATTTTAGCCTCAATCATTAATTGGAATGGGATTACAATCACCGATATATCCACATATTTCAGAGTAGGGGTATGGGGCAGTATTGAGATTATCCTATGTTTGATTGGATTTTTTTCGAATCATTTTACTAAATGGGTATCTCGAATAAAAGAGAAATATATTGAGAAATGCATAAACAAAGAGATGGATTTACTGAATATGTCTAATTAGGGATATTCAGTTAATGAGCTGGTTGAGATTGACCTCAATTGACCAAATTGGATGTATTTGGCTCGACTATCGCCTTAGATTCAAAAAAACGGCAATTTTGGAGGGGGGTTGGCACCGTTTTCTTGCGGACAAGGTATGATTAAGCGTTCCGACATGTCGCCGGAAGAAGGGGAAAATCGGTCAGATTTAATCAGGGATATTCAGAAAATAATCAGTTGACTATTTTCTGAATTTCCCTAATTAGTAATGTATAAGCTACGCAAACACCACAGAGGAGAGGCGAGTTTTATGGCGGCAAGGAGGGGGTGATTGCGGTTACGGAAAAAAGTTGTATTTTTGTGGGTGAATAAGAAGGGATGCGTCCGGGCGGTATGCCGCCTCGGGACGTGGTTCTGTATGCTCGTCCCACGGGCATATAATCGGGGCACTCAGAACGGATGCGCTTCGGACAAACCTCAAGCGGAGGCACTCAGAACGGATGCGCTTCGGACAAACCTCAAGCGGAGGCACTCAGAACGGACGTTTCGGACGGAGGTCGAGAGATGAACCGCATCCCGATAATGAATGTTTTGATAATGAATGATTTGTCATCGAATAATATGAATAAGGATACTCACGATATAGATGCTCGGGGCAATGGCGCGCGCGGCGGAAATTCTGCCGCGGCTGAAACGGGCCGTGACGCTGATGGCCGTGGTGTGGTCAGTGCCGTGGCCGCTCGCGAGGGTGCGGACGATGCCGGCTCGGGCGAGGCTTTGCGCGAGGCTGTGGGCGGCGAGTATAAGTATGGCTTTGTGAGTGATATCGATACGGATATCATTCCGCAGGGCTTGAACGCGGATATCGTGCGCCTGATTTCGCAAAAGAAGGGCGAGCCGGACTGGCTGCTCGATTTCCGTCTGCGTGCATACGAGCATTGGCGGACGTTGACGCCGCCTAAGTGGGGGCATTTGCAGATGCCGGATATTGATTTTCAGGCGTTGAGCTATTACGCTGCGCCGCGTCGCAAGTCGGACGCGCCTAAGAGCCTGGAGGAAGTGGATCCGGCAATTTTGGATACGTTCAATCGGCTGGGCATCTCGCTGGACGAGCAGAAGGCGCTGTCGGGCATGGCCGTGGATGCGGTTATGGACAGCGTGTCGGTGAAGACAACGCATAAGGAGAAGTTGGCCGAGATGGGCATTATCTTCTGCTCGTTTTCGCAGGCTGTGCGCGATTATCCCGACTTGGTGCGGCGCTACCTGGGCAAGGTGGTGCCGTATACGGACAATTTTTATGCGGCGCTCAACAGTGCGGTGTTCTCCGACGGGTCGTTTGTGTATATCCCCAAGGGGGTGCGCTGTCCGATGGAGTTGTCCACGTACTTCCGTATCAATGCTGCGGGCACGGGTCAGTTTGAGCGTACGCTCATCGTGGCCGACGACGATGCGTATGTGAGTTACCTTGAGGGCTGTACGGCGCCTATGCGCGACGAAAATCAGTTGCACGCGGCCATAGTCGAGATTGTAGCCGAGGAGCGTGCCGAGGTCAAGTACTCGACGGTGCAGAACTGGTACGCGGGCGACCGCGAGGGCCGCGGCGGCGTGTACAACCTCGTGACCAAGCGCGGCTTGTGTCGTGGCGACCACTCGAAAATCTCGTGGACGCAGGTGGAGACCGGTAGCGCCATCACGTGGAAGTATCCCGGGTGCATCCTCAAGGGTGACGGCAGCGTGGGCGAGTTTTACAGCGTGGCCGTGACCAATAATTTCCAGCAGGCCGATACGGGCACCAAGATGATACATTTGGGGCGTGACACGCGCTCGACCATCGTGAGCAAAGGCATCAGTGCCGGTCGCAGCCAAAACAGCTACCGAGGCCTGGTGCGCGTGGCTCCCGGAGCTGCCGGGGCGCGCAACTACACGCAATGCGACTCGCTGCTGCTTGGAGACAGATGCGGTGCGCACACTTTTCCCGACATAGATGTCGCCACCGATGACGCTGTGGTCGAGCACGAGGCCACGACGTCCAAAATCAGCGAGGAACAGCTGTTTTACTGCAATCAGCGCGGCATCCCCACCGAGGAGGCTGTGGGACTGATAGTCAACGGCTATGCCAAAGAAGTAATGAATAAATTGCCGATGGAGTTTGCCGTGGAGGCACAGAAGTTGCTTTCCATCACCCTCGAAGGGTCTATCGGCTGAGAAATCGGATATACAGCATATACATATGAGCAACGATATATTATTACAAGTCAAGGGTCTACGAGCCTCTACGACCGAGGGTAAGGAAATTCTCAAGGGTATCGACCTGACCATCCGTCCGGGTGAGGTGCACGCCATCATGGGGCCCAACGGCTCGGGCAAGAGCACACTCAGCGGCGTACTGGCCGGCGATCCGCGTTTTGTGGTGACTGCCGGCACTGCCACCCTGGGCGATGCCGACCTGCTGGCGCTGTCGCCCGAGGATCGCAGCCACGAAGGGTTGTTTCTGTCTTTCCAGTACCCGGTGGAAATACCCGGGGTGAGCATGGTCAACTTTATGCGTGCGGCTGTCAATGCCAAGCGCCGTTACCAAGGCCTTGAGCCACTGGGCGCCGCAGACTTCCTGAAGCTGATGCGCCAAAAGCGCTCCGTCGTCGAGTTGGACAATAAATTGGCCTCGCGCTCGGTGAACGAGGGCTTTTCCGGCGGCGAGAAAAAGCGCAACGAAATCTTCCAGATGGCAGTGCTCGAGCCTCGACTGAGCATTTTGGACGAGACGGACTCGGGTCTCGACATCGATGCCCTACGCATCGTTGCCTCCGGAGTCAATCGTCTGCGTACCGACCGCAACGCAACCATAGTGATTACGCATTACCAGCGCCTGTTGGACTACATCAAGCCTGACGTAGTACATATATTATATAAGGGACGTATCGTCTACACCGGCGGCCCCGAGTTGGCGCTCGAACTTGAGCAGCGCGGCTACGACTGGATCAAGGAACAAGTGGACGAAGTCCAATGAAAGAGCAGAGCATGAACGCCAATCCATTACAACAATACATCGATCTGGCCCGCGAGCACCGCGACCTTCTCGAGAGCGGCTCGCCGGCGGTGATGAACGCCCTGCGCGACCGTGCCGCCGAGGTGTGCGCCTCCGTGGAGCTGCCTCGTGATGGCAGCCGGCCCTATCTGTATACCTCGCTGCGCCGGATGTTTGCGCCCGACTTAGGCGTCAATATTTCGCGCTTGCCCTTCAGTGCTACCGCTGCCGATGCTTTCCGTTGTCGTGTGCCCAATATCAGTACAGCCGTCGGCATCGTGGCCAATGATACTTTTGCAGACGATCAGCCCGGCTTATCCAACCTTGGCGCCGGTGTCACCGTGTGCAGCCTGCGCCGTGCCGCCACTCTGATGCCCGAAGTGCTGCAACGTCATTACGGCACCATTGTAGATATTGAAGACATGCGTAACGGCGATCGTGCCGCCGTGGCCCTGAACACACTTTTGGCACAGGACGGCATCCTTGTACATGTTGCACGCGGCGTACATGTCGATCGTACCATCCAGCTGGTGCAGGTGCTCAATGCCGCCGCACCGACTCTGGCTGTACGCCGTATGCTCATCGTCCTCGAAGCCGGCGCCGATGCATCGCTACTGTTGTGCGACCACACCGCCTCCGGCGCTGCCGCGTCTACCATCTCGCAGGTCACGGAGGTATACCTTGGCGAAAATGCCTCGCTGTCACTATATACGCTCGAGGAATCAGCCTCGGACACCTCGCGCCTATGTCGTACCGGAGTTTGTGCCGGCCGTGGCGCACGCCTGTCCATGACGCCGGTTACTCTGCTGTGCGGTACCAGTCGCAACAACATCGCCGTGTCCCTCGAGGGGGAGGGCGCCGAGTGCAACATCAACGGCATGGCTCTGGCCGATGGCTCCATGGTGGCCGACAATAATTCGGTAGTTTACCATAAGGCGCCTCGCTGCACCACGTTGCAAAATTTCCGCTACGTAGTCGATGACCAAGCTCGCGGCTCTTTCGAGGGTATGATACATGTTGCCGAAGGGGCGCACCACACTAACGGCGAACAAAACAATCGCAATGTTCTGCTGTCCGACGGTGCTCGTATGCACTCGCTGCCGCAGCTCGAAATATATTGTGACGATGTCAAATGCGGTCACGGCAGCGCCACCGGACGTCTGGACGAGCGTCAGATGTTCTATATGCAAAGCCGCGGCATCCCCGCCGCCGAGGCTCGCACGATGCTTATCCAAGCTTTTATGGCGGACATTTTAGATGCAATACGGCTGGAGCCTCTGCGCCTGCGTCTGCAGATGCTTGTCGACAACCGCTTACGTCGCGATGTCGCTCCTTCGGGATGCGCCGACTGCAATATTTGTCCGCAATAATACATCACAAGACAATGCCCGACACCAAATTAGACATAGAAAATATACGCGGCCAGTTTGCCATACTCAGCCGCAAGGTCAACAATCGTCCGCTTGTCTACTTGGACAATGCCGCCACCTCCCAGACTCCGGCACGTGTCCTCGATACCCTCGAGGAAATGTATACCTGCCATCATGCCAATGTGCACCGCGGCGTCCATAGCATTTCGCAGGAAGCGACAGACCGCCTTGAACATGTGCGTCATCGCGTAGCACTTCGCCTCGGCGCTGCCTCGGACGAAGAAATTGTCTTTACACGCGGCACCACCGAGTCTGTCAATCTTGTGGCCGACACCTATTGTCGACTGCTGTCACCCGGCGCTGAAATCCTCGTGACGGTTATGGAACACCACTCGAATATTGTCCCGTGGCAATTGGCAGCTCGGCGCAATGGGCTGAAAATACGTGCTGCCGGCATCCGCCCGGACGGATCATTGGATCTTGACACCGTGTCAGCCATCCTGGGCGAAGGACGTGTGCGCCTTGTCGCCGTCTGCCATGTCTCCAATGTCTTGGGTACGGTCAATCCCGTGCGGAGCATTGCCGATATGGCACATGCTGCCGGTGCTGTCGTCCTTGTAGACGGAGCTCAGGCCGCCGCGCACATGAATATAAATGTATCAGCCTTGGGTGCGGACTTTTATGCCTTTTCATCTCATAAAATGTATGGACCCACAGGTGTCGGCGTCCTTTACGGACGCCGCGAATTGTTGGACCGTATGCCTCCCTATCAGGGTGGTGGAGAAATGATTGCGCACGTGGACATCGATCATGCAACTTTTGCCGATTTGCCTTTCAAGTTTGAGGCCGGAACTCCCGATTTCACTGCCGTGGCCGCCTTTGATGCCGCTTTCGACTTTATTGACAGCATCGGCATCGATGCCATGGCTATCCACGAACATGCGCTGCTTGACGAGGCCACGCGGCTGATGCTCGACCGTCTGCCCGGCGTGCGCATCTTCGGCGCCACGCCCGACAAAGAGCCGGTGATATCATTCCTTCTCGACGGCATACACCATTACGACACCGGGATGCTGTTGGATCAACTCGGCATAGCCGTCCGCACCGGACACCATTGTGCCCAGCCGCTGATGACGGCCCTCGGCATCGAAGGATGTGTTCGAGCCTCATTCGCAGTATATAACACCATGGACGAGGTGCACGCCTTTGTTGACGGGCTTGTCCGCGTCCAAAACATTCTGAAGAATTAATCCAACAGGCGCTGTCATGCCACGCACAACTCAGCCACGTATGCACAAAATTATCTTCGTAACACTCTTCTCGCTGCTTTCGGCTATTCTGTCGGGATGCTCCGGTCCGGACTCTTTTGCAGTCAAAGGCCACGTAAAAGGCGATGCAACCATCAATCTCAGAGCATTATACTATGTCGACGGAGCACTCCAAAGCTCGATATTCCCGGCCGATCGCGGCTCTTTTGCCTTCAAGGGGCGTGCACCCGAGGGCGCCGTTGTCGAGATTTTGGACAACGACTATCGGCTTCTCGGGCGCTTCTATGCCGTTAATGGCGATGAAATAGACGTAACCATAGATCCCAAATCGCCCGCCTCAGCTAAAGTCAACAAGGGCAGTGATATAGCCGTACGCTGGGCGCAATGGCTCAATGCCAATGCCAAAACGATAGACAGTCGCAACAGTAAAATTATCAATGCTTTGGCTGCTAAATATGTCAAATCTCATCCGCAAGATATAGTTTCGACACTGATCATCACCACTGTATATGACGCCTCTGTCGACCCGGAAGGCGCATCGCGGCTGCTGTCTTCCATCGCGCCTGAGGCTCGCCCGACCGCGCTCACCGAAGCCATGGCTACGCTGCTTATGTATGCGGATACGAGTGCCGCAAAACGTCGCGTATCTCCGCTGACGCTTATGGCTCAGGGAGATACGGTGACTACCTTCAGCCCGCGTAAGCACCGTCTCAGCCTTCTGGTGTTCTCGGACGAAAACAGCGGCCGCGCCGACAGTATCGTCCCGGCGTTGCGTCGCCTTCGCAAGGCACACACTGACAAAGCCTTGGGCATTATGGATGTTTCGCTGGATGCAGACACCCTGGCATGGCTGCGCAGTACGCGCAACGACACGGCCACATGGGATGCCGCGTGGGGAACGGGTGGAATAGCCTCGGCGGCGTTGAAGCCGTTAGCCATACCTCGGATTCCGTACTTCATCGTAACGGATAGTGTCGGCTCGCAGATCTATCGTGGCGCGTCCATCTCGCAGGCTCTCAAAAAGATAGACAAATAGGCCGTAACCACTAACAACAACATCTGTATGCTTGTCAAGATACACGGCGCTGCCATTCAGGGCATAGATGCCATAGGCGTGGATATTGAATTGACCGCCGTCCACAACCCGTCTACTGTTATTACTATTGTAGGCCTGCCGGACACGGCCGTCAAGGAGTCTGTAGACCGTGTGCGCTCGGCTATACGCGAAAGTGGATACGCTGTGCCTACTGGGATTACAACCATCAATCTCGCCCCGGCAGACGTCAAGAAGGAGGGTAGTGCATACGACCTGCCCATAGCCCTTGCGCACCTCATAGCCAATGATGTGATTTCGGCACCCTCGGTGGACCGCTTTATGATTATGGGCGAATTGTCGCTTGACGGCAGCGTCCGCCCCATACGTGGCGCCTTATGTATGGCCATCTTGGCTCGCAATGCAGGCTTCGATGCAATAATACTTCCACGAGACAATGCGGCCGAAGCTGCCGTTGTCGATGGTATCGATGTTATCGGTGTCGAGAATCTCAAGCAGGTGGCCAACCTGATGTGCGGAGTGGCAGATATTGCTCCTACACATAGCGATGTGGATGCGTTGTTTGCCACCACGGACAATGACAATGCTTTAGATTTCAGTGATGTGCGCGGTCAAGAGGAGGTTAAGAAAGCTTTGGAAATTGCCTGCGCCGGCGGTCATAACATCCTGATGATCGGCTCGCCCGGGTCGGGCAAATCGATGATGGCCAAGTTGCTGCCCACAATCTTGCCGCCGTTGACGCTGGAAGAGGCGTTGGAAACCACGCGAATACACTCGGTGGCAGGTAAATTGCCCGGCGGTAGCCATCTACTTACGCGCCGCCCGTTTCGTGCACCGCACCATACTATTTCGCCCGTTGCACTTGTAGGCGGCGGCGTCAATCCTATGCCCGGCGAGATTTCGCTGGCGCACAATGGGGTGTTGTTTTTGGATGAGTTCCCGGAATTCAACCGTCAGGTGCTGGAAGTCCTGCGTCAGCCGCTCGAGGACGGCGACATTTGTGTCAGCCGTGCCAAATACTCGGTGACTTATCCGGCGCGTTTTATGTTGGTGGCATCTATGAACCCTTGTCCATGTGGTTATTACAACCATCCTACACGTATGTGTACCTGCCCTCCCGGTGCTGTATTGCGCTACAAAAACCGTATTTCAGGTCCGCTATTGGACCGCATAGACCTTCATGTTCAAGTCCAGCCTGTGGACTTCAATACCCTCGCGGACAGCGCCCCGGCCGAAAGTAGCGCCGAGATACGCGCACGTGTCATTGCGGCACGCGAAATACAGCGTCGCCGCTTTGCCGGCATTGAGGGCGTGCACTGCAATGCTCAGATGAGCAGCAATTTGATACGTCGTTTCTGCTCTATAGACGAACGAGGGCGGGCAATACTCGAGCGTGCGATACGTCTATACGGTTTTTCGGCAAGAGCCTATGACCGTATACTGCGCGTGGCTCGTACTATTGCCGACCTTGAGGGGCTTGACGCGATAGATGCACGACACATCGGACGTGCGTGTATGATGCGTTCTTTCGAACGCGAGGATTGGGGTGTGACCAACCTTAACCCTTCCAAGCGCCAAAATTGACATCTTTGCATCGCGGCATCCGTCACAACTTCCGGCTTCTGCATTAAAAATGGTCGTGAAGCATACTTGAATGTAATGCCGCTTTAAGGGATTTTTCGAATACTATGATAAATTGCTATGCTACACGTCGGTAAGCCGATGTGTGAACCATGTTGCGCTTGCTTTTTGCAATGATTAGCCCACTTCTCTTTGTTAAATCCTGTTAAAACTAAAGAAAAAAACGTG
>UMDL01009587.1_pt1 | contig 14409 bp, 18 predicted proteins | sample 1964481 | NCBI WGS metagenome assembly UMDL01 (sample SAMEA4835993, study PRJEB28245) | human gut metagenome | biome: gut microbiome; material: fecal sample | place: Denmark | collected 2008 | reverse complement strand
TTCATTTGCCGTGGGATGATTGGCTCCGAACGAACCGGTTGCCGCCTCTATATTCTGTTTCGCCAACACGGAGGAGATATCATCGGGAATCAGTCCGTACTGCGCCATCTTGTCGGGACGCAGCCAAAGGCGCATACTGTAGTTGGAACCGAACAGTTGTGCCTTACCCACACCGCCGATACGTTTCAATCGCGGCTCTACGTTAATCTTCACGTAATTGTTGAGAAAGGTCTGGTCGAAACGGTTGTCGGGGCTGTAGAGGGCGAATGTCAGCAACTCGGCATTCTGCTGCTTCTCGGTGGTGACGCCGGTCTTGGTCGCTTCCGCCGGAAGCTGGCTCAACACGCCGTTCACGCGGTTCTGCACATTGACCGCCGCCATGTCGGCGTTGGCACCCTGCTTGAAATAGATGTTGATGGAAGCATCGCCCGTATTGGATGCCGTGGAGGTCATGTAGGTCATGTCCTCCACGCCGTTGATGGCTTCCTCCAAAGGAACGATTACGGCTTTCTGCACCGTCTCAGCATTGGCACCAGGGTAGGACGCCCATACGTTGATGGTGGGCGGGGCGATGTCGGGATATTGCTCCACGGGGAGGGCTTGCATGGCGATAACGCCCATCAGGACAATCACCACGGAGATGACGCCCGAAAATACCGGGCGGTCTATGAAGAAGCGCAGGTTCATGGCTTTATGGTTTTAGGTGTGACAATCATTCCTTCCTTTAGCTGCCCCACACCTTCGGTGATGAGGGTGTCGCCGACGGACAAGCCCTGCTCTACAACGAAGTGGTTGCCGTCGTTCAGGCGGTCCACGGTCAGGTAGGCGGCTTCGGCCTTTCCGTTCTTAAGGCGGTAGGCGATAATCTTGTCCTGTAGTTCCACGGTGGCGGTCATGGGAATCAGGATGGCATCCGTATTCAGCACTTGCAGGATGACGTTGCCGATGGTTCCGCTCAACAGGTGTCTGTTGACGTTGGGAAACAGGGCCTTTATCTGTACGGCACCGGTCGTGGGATTGACTATTCCGCTGATGGTCTCTATTTTCCCTTGTTTCCCATAGACGGAACCATTGTTAAGTTGGAGGCTAATCGGAGGCATTTCGCTTATGATTCTGTCAATAGAACCATATCGGGCCTCGAACTGCCTAAGTTTGTTTTCCGAAATGGAGAAATAGGCATACATCTCCGAATTGTCCGACACCACTGTAAACGGTTGTTCGATGGTGGGACCGACGAGTGCGCCGATGTGGTAAGGCAACGTGCCTATAACCCCGTTGCTCGGACTTTTGATTTCGGTGTATGACAAATCGTTCCGGGCATTTGCTTCCTGAGCTTTTGCTTGTTCCAGTTCTGCCTGTGCCACGGCTAATTGGTTTCGGGTAACAGACAGTTCGTAATCGGATATGACTTTTTCATCGAACAGCGACTGTTTGCCGTTCAGTTCGATACGCGCTGTTTCCACTTTTGCCCGTGTCGCGCTGACATTGGCGATTGCGATGCGCAGCGCAGCCTGATAGGGCGTTTGGTCTATGACAGCCAGCACTTGCCCTGTCGCTACTTGCTCTCCCTCTTTCACGCACAGGCGGATGATGCGACCCGATACTTGAGGTATGATGTCCACATCCTGTCGTCCGCGAATCGAAGCGGAATAGGTTTCTTCCAATTCAATGGGTTGGGAAGAAACCACCATAACGGGCAGTGTCTGTCCTGTTTCCTCTCCTTGCAGTTCCGGTTTGCAGGCTGCCAATGAAGCAGCCAGCAGGGTTGTTGCCGCAATGCAGGCAATCCATATTCGTTTATTCATCATCTGTTTTTGTTGCTTTTCCATTCTTTATTTAATATCGCATAGATGCAGGTGTCCTCATAGTGCGGTGTGCCATCGGGATGGCATACAAACGATATGAATTCTTTCATACATCCTTCATGCCTCATTCCGAGGCGTTCACATAATCTTTTTGACCGCAGATTATCGTCTTCTACAAATCCATAGATACGCCGTGCGCCAATGTCATGGAAAAGATAATCCAGCAGTCCTGTTGCCGCTTCGTATGCCAATCCTTTGCTTTCGAAGCGTTGGTTGAAGTGCCAGCCCACACTAAACGTATCGGTATATTCACGCAAGGCGAAAACATCACCAATGATGAAATCGTCTTCCTTCAGACACACGGCATAGCGTAGCATATCCTTAGGCGAATTGGATATATAAGCTAGTGCAGATTCCTCTGAATACAGACGATTGTCAGCAAAGCAATTGACACGCGGATGAGAGAGGTATTCCAATAAACCAGTGGCATCCTTTTTCTGAAAGTCTCTGATGATGAGATGTTCTGTTTTAATAATCATATATCGCAAATTTTAGGTACAAAGGTATTCTGTACTCCATGTGCCTACAATCAGAATACAATCGAAACGGAGAAAACTGCGTCTGAAACAACGAAAGCGGCTTCCGAAATATCAGCTAACGTAGGTCCTAATAAATCATAGTTGTGTATCTCTAAAAGAAATTACCGTTCGTTTCGATACTCATTTTATCCATTTCAAATGCGGTTTTATCTGTTTCAGCCTGTCTTATCCAGTCAAATGAGGAGTAAAGTATTATCTTTGTGGAATATGAAGTAACTTTGCATGAGGTATGGATAAAGGGAAAAAGATTAACTGGAAGAACGGCCTTCTGCTCTCGGCCGTCTCCTATCTATTATATATCATCATTGGGTTGGTTCTTGATTACGAGACCGCCCGTCAGTTGCCGGAAATGGCACTGATAGATTATATGGTGGATTTCCTGCTGTGTATGCTTTTCACATACACCTCACTGGGATTCTGCTATATTGTGTTCAATGTGTTCCCGTTCAAAGCCTCTTATGTCAGGGTCATCGTATATGCCTCGTGCCTGCTGATGCTCAACAATCTGGTGGCTTTCGGTATGATCTCACTTTTTAATTTTCTTTGGAGCGGAACAGGAAATAGTGTTCTTGACGAACTTCTCAACATGAAAGGCGCATATACTTTTGCCATGATAGCTACATTCCTGTCAAGTGTTTATGCCAACACATTCTACCTTCAATCCTACATCAAGGCACGTGACGAGAAGCAGGCGCTCAAAATGGCACTGATGAAGGAAAAGGAAATCGCCTTGCAGTCACAACTCAACTCCCTGAAACTGCAAATCAACCCGCATTTCATGTTCAACAACTTCAACAACCTGTTGGAACTGATAGAGGAAGATGCAGGGCTTGCCGGGAAGTTCCTGAACAACCTGTCGAAAGTGTACCGGTACATTATTGTAAATTTAGACCGGAATCTGATACCCGTTGCAGACGAAATAAGGTTTTTGGATTCGTACCTTTTTCTGATGAAAGTACGTCACGGCGGAGGTGTCATTGCGAAAATAAGTCCGGAGGTCAAGGAATGTAAGGGATTCCTGCCTCCGGCCGTATTGCAGCTTCTTGTAGAGAACGCCATAAAGCACAACGGATTCTCAATGGAGCATCCGCTGTTTATTTCCATCACGTCATCGGATGATTACATTACAGTACATAATCTTAAATCTCCTTTGCTGTCGCGAATGGAATCAACGGGGTTGGGACATAAAAATATCATGGAGCGGTACGCTTTGCTCTGTGACAAAAAGGTTAAGCTAGAGAATACCGAAAACTTCTATTCGGTGAGTTTGCCCATCATTAAAAACATCATGACACATGAAGATATTGGTTCTTGAAGACGAACAGCGCAACGCCATGCGCCTCATAAGACTGCTGAACGGCATTGACACAACGTTCACAATCGAAGGTCCACTGGCAAGCATAAAAGAGACGGTCGAGTTTTTCCAATCTGGCAAGGCGGCAGACCTTATCCTTGCGGATATCCGCCTAACCGACGGCCTGAGTTTCGAGGCTCTGAAATACGCCCCAGCAACCGTCCCCATCATATTCACCACCGCATACGATGAATATGCGGTACAAGCTTTCAAGTTCAATAGTTTCGACTATCTCCTGAAGCCAGTGGATGCCGATGAGCTTGAAACAGCCATAGACAAAGCCATCAAAACAGGCAAGAATTATGCCGACGAGAACCTCCGACAGCTTTTCGATGCCTTACAGAAGAACCAATTCCGCTATCGGGAACGCTTCCTCTTGCCCTATCGTGACGGATATAAGACAGTTCGTGCTCAGACATCAACCACATCGAAACGGAGAACAAGACGGTGTATCTTCGTCTTAATAACGGAACTTCCGAAGCCGTCAATGTGTCAATGGACGAGCTTGAACAGCAACTTAACCCGGACTGTTTCTTCCGAGCCAACCGCCAGTACATCATCAATGTGGAACACGTATTGTTTCTCGGCAATTATTTCGGCGGCAAACTTATTGTCCGCTTGAAGGGGTATCCTGACACAAGAATTACAGTCAGTAAGGAGAAGGCTCAACGGCTGAAAGAGTGGATAGACAGGTGAGGCTTAGAGTGTCTTCTTCGAATTTATTCCTTCCGTTGTTCCCATTTGGCATACATCTCCCGTGAAAGCTCCACAATCTCCCGGTTCAGTTTCACAAGGTCAATGGTACACTTCTCCAGCTTGTAGAGCAACGCCATCGCTTTCTTCTCCGAAAAATGGCAGCGCAATTCTTTCACGACTTGGTTGTAGTTCGTGCCGATGGCTCGGAACTGGGCGTGGAAGTCCGACAGTTTGGTGTAGTAGTCCACCAGCGTCTTGTCCACTTTCAGCACCTTGAACTTCTGCCCGAAGAAATGCGCCTTGAGAAAGACGGCTTTCGCATACACGTCCGATTCCTCGTACATCGTCAGGAACCTGTTCCATTCCACATCGTCGAAGCGCACCATCACACAGTGCGTCTTCGGATTCAATTTGGGATTTCTCCCGTACTTATTGGTCTTTTTCATTGTCTTGTCCTTTCTATTTAATGGTTCATACATGGTCTAATCTCTGATTAAAAAACTTAGAAATTATCCGACTGCGGAGGATAATTCTGCCCACGGCAGTGCAAGGATTTTCAGTTACCGGAATCAATCGGAGTAACTGAAAATATATCTTGCTGTGTCTTTGAAGACACAAGAATCCTCCGCCTGTCGGATTGATTTGTGAGTATAATAACTCATTTGGAATATCGGTCAAGCCGATGGAGTGTATCCACTGACTTGACCGGTTTTACCGTAATCCACTCAGAGTTTGCGCCACTGCTCGATGTCCTCCCGGTAGGCTTCAAGGTGCAGGCGGGCGAGATTCTCAATAAGTCCCGATGCGCTCATGCCACGCCCGCCGAGACGGCGGACAATCCCATCCAGCCGGTCACGCACCTCACCGCTGACGAACACAGGCTTGCGGTCGGTTATCTTAGGAACTTGCAGGTAAGCGGTACGGTACTCGTCCAGCGACAGCCTGCGTTGCTTGCTGCTGACACGCTTCTGCGGCACTACCATATCTTCAGGTGTTTCGCCTGACGGTTCATCCACCGTCGCTGTTTCCGCTTTTTTCATGACGGTCTTGCCGGGTTGTGCCAGCTGTTCCGGATCCAGACCGATGTTCCTGTAGAAGTCGTCCATAGACTTCTCACTGCGGGATTCCCTGCGTCCCATTCTTTCCACGATTTCACGAGCCTGCTGCTCACTGATACTTGGTTCTCTTTTCATTGTCATAAAACAGGTTGATTAAGTTATTACTGTGGTCTTGGTCAGTACCTCGACCGATTGTTGCAAGCAAAGTAAGACGTTTTAGTACAGTCAGTCAACAACTTGGATTCTCTCAGACAATTTTGTGAGGTTTTGCTTTATGGTAATGGAAACGGTGGCGCAGACTTCACCGATTTGCCGGATTGTTTGGATCAGACGGAGTATGATGCTAAATAGAAATAAGGGCTTATTTCCAACCCTGCGAACGGTTTGTTTCGCCTTGCAAAGAATACGGCAATGGTCGTCCTTTCCTATCCATTATAGTATGGATACGGCAATCAGTGAGGTGAGTGTATATTATGGCTATACAACCATTATTACCGGAGACAACCGCTACATCGTTGTGCCACAAGCTGCCAGTTCTGGAAAATCCATTGTTTTGTAAAGGTTTACCCTTTTCTTTGCAGCGAAAAGAAGCAATAACAACAAAAATGAAGTATATGGAAATCGTATCTATTGAAAGAAAGACTTTTGAAGCGATGGTCGCCAAGTTCGACCGTTTCGTCCGTCGCATGGATGCCATCTGCCTGCGGCACGGAGAGAAGACAATGGGCGAGTGGATGGACAATCAGGACGTGTGCCGGATGCTCAACATCAGTCCGCGCACGTTGCAGACCCTGCGGGACAACGGCACGCTGGCCTACTCGCAGATAAACCACAAGACGTACTACCGTCCCGAAGACGTGCAGCGTATCATCTCTGTTGTGGAGGACAGGCGAAAAGAAGCAAAGTTCAAAGGAAGGACGATATAAACTTGATGAAATGAACGAAGTAAACTAACAATACCCACTAAATCCAAAGTAACATGAATGAACTGATTAACAAGGACAGCGAGTGGATAATCCACTTCATGGGCAGCCTTGACCGTCTGCTGGACGGCTTCGAGCATCTGACCGCCAACTATCGCCCGACACTGGGCGGCGAACGTTTCTTCACAGACAAGGAAGTATCGGCACGGTTGAAAGTGAGCCGCCGGACACTTCAGGACTACCGCAACGAGGGACGGATAGCCTATATCCAGTTGGGCGGAAAAATCCTCTATCGTGAATCCGATATAGAGAAGATGCTAAATGACGGCTACCGCTCCGCTTATCGGCTGACAGGCACGTGATTTTCTTGAAGGAGCGCAGTTTGCCGTCTGCCCAGTGATTGCGCCAGCAATGGACTTCCGGCAAAAGAAAAAGGGAACGGCTTACGGATGAAGCGTCAAAATTCTGTTTCGTCTGTAAGCCGTTCCTTTTTTCCTGTCTTCTGATTTTTCCGTCAGTCGCTTGTTTCCGTTACCGGATGCCCTTCAAGCGTATGGCAGGCAGAGGCAAGGTTTTCGGGCTGAATACGCTCCACTGGAGGAAGATTCTGCCCGAAACGGCTCTGCCGCCCGACCTTGCCGCTGCCATCAGTGCCATGCGCTACCTTTGCATCCGAGCATCGGGAACTGGTGACTGACGGTATGAACTTCAATTATACCATCGGTTGTTATCCCTGCCACAGGAAACAAGCAATGTAACCGGAGTTCCTCTCTTAGTGCCACTGATTTCATTTATTACAAATCGTCTGAACAGGATACTCTCTTTACTGCATATTCTGAATGCTATGGCTACAATCATTTCAAGGCTGTAAACGTCATAATTGATTCCATTCGCTTGCCTGAGATACTTCATTGTATTAAGTTCATTCAGTTCCTTGTTCTTGTAGATGGAATGAATCGCTTTGCGAATATCACATGAAAACACCCCGAATAAATCGGCTATCTCGAACTGCGTCATCCACACGGATACAGTCGGCATAGTGACCGTACCCGTTTCACTGATTGTTATTATTCCTCTGTCCATAATGTACTGAATTGATACTGTTTTACTTATTGCTGTATGTCTTCTCGCCGGTAGATTGTATCTTTCTGCGTTCCATCAGTTTGTCCATGTCCTTCGAGATTTTATCATCGGTTATCCGTGCGTAACCCTGTGTCGTCCGAATATTGGAATGCCCCATCATCTTGGCAATACTCTCGATAGGTATATCCGCCGAAATCAGGAATGTTCCGAAGCTGTGCCGACTTTGATGATAGGACAAGTTATCCTCTTTCCCTATGATAACGCCCATCTCGTGGATATCAAACCAGAGGGCATCACGGCTGGGAAGAGGGAACACGGGCTGTTCATCGTCGGTTGTGTTGTATAGTGACAATATCTGTTCCGCTATGGGATGCAGAGGCACGAATGCCTCCACATTCGTCTTCTTGCGGTTGATGCGGATATACCGCTTGCCCTCCGCATTACGTCTGATATGGTGCGGATGCAGGAGCTTTATGTCCACATACGCCAACCCGGTCAGTGTGGAAAAGATGAAAGCCCGCCTCGCAAGTTCCTGACGCTTGTCATACATCGGGGTGGCAAGGATTCTCTTGAACTCCTCACGGCTGATATACTTGTGTTTTGCCTCCGGCTTCGGTTCATATTCCAAATCCTCGCAAGGGTTCACACGGATAATATCCTTGTCCACGGCAAGATACAGCAGACGGTTCAGCCAGCACATACATTTGTTGGTCTGGGATGCCCCGAAATTCTTGCACTTTTTCAGATACGCCTTGTAGGACTTACCGAAATCTTCCGTCACTTCTTCAAGGGCAATGTCCTTTTTCCCGAAAGACGTGAGATAGTCAATCAGGTACTTTTGGTAATACATTGAGTGGCGGTAGGAAGATATGGAATCTATTTCCTCGGAATGTTTCCTCAACCGCTCCCGTTCCCATTCGCCCATTTGCAGGAGGGTAGTCGGATGGATATTATTCAAAGTGATATAGTTCTTCAGTATCTCCGCACTGACCACACCTTGCGATTTCAGTATCTCATTATAGGCATCCTCCGTCAGACGTAGGTATTCACGTAAGCGGTTGTTCTCCCTTACGGTTTTTATTTCGTTCTTCTTGCCGTTCCAATCTTCAGGACGGCAATAAATGCCTGTGCTTATGACCGCCTGCTTCCCGTCGATGGTTATACGGCACAGGACAGTAGTCGTACCGTCAGCCTTTACCTTGCTGCGGTTGATGTAGGGCAATAGTGAAAATGTGCTTCGCATATTGTATGTTCGGTGTTAAAGGGTTAATTGAAAATCTTTTGTAGCTTTTATGAACTTGTCCATGTCCTCGAAAAGTTTTTTCGGACTGACACGGGCATAAACCTGAGTCGTGGAAATATCTGAATGTCCCAACATCCTGCTGATGGTCTCAATCGGCACTCCGGCTTCAAGCGTTATCAGCGAGGCGAAGCTATGCCTTGCCTGATGGTAGCACAAGTCATCCTTAATTCCTGCCAATGCCGCCAACGCTTTCATATGCCTTCTGAGATTTGACCAGCGAAGCAAAGGGAACAAGGTTTCCCTGTACTCACTGTGATACTTATTGATAAGTGCCAACGCTTCGGGAAGGAGTTTCACACTCGCCCGATGCTCGTTTTTCTTTCTGCGGTATTTCAGCCATAACGCTCCGTCCTCATCCGTGTACAGGTTCTCGTTTGTAATGGAAACCACATCGGCGTATGACACGCCCGTATAGCAGGCAAACAGGAAAAGGTCACGCGCAAGCATGTGGGATTTTCTGTAAGCTGGTATTTCCACGTCACGGATTTTCTCGAACGATTCGCGGCTTAATGCCCGTGGAGTCCTTTCCGATTGCTGGGGCAGGGCAAAATGCTGGAAATGGCATTTTTCCGAATACCCTTTCTTGTAGGCGAGGCGGCAAATTTTCTTCAAGACGGCAAGATGGTGGCGGACTGTATCTATAGCATATCCCTTCTCTTCTGTCGCGAAAGCCTGATACTCGTGGATGAACTGTTCCGTCAATTGCCCAAAAGCCAAATCCTTGACCTTGTACTTGGTTTCAATGAATTCTCCAAGTGTCAGCCGCATATAGTGATAGGCAGGGTAAGTTCCTTTCGCGCGGTCTATACCGATACGAGCCTTGATATCGTCACATACCGCGTCTGTCATTTTCATGAGCGTCATCTGTGTTTCCATGCTGCCTTGAAAAAGGTCTTTCACATCGGTGGCATCAAAATCGACCTTACGCCCCACAAGGCTGTCGAATGCGGTGTTTATCGCCAACAATAGCTTTTCAATCTTGGCATTAGTCTCCACCGCCTCGCGGCTCTTCCCGTTCAGACGACTCTCACGGGGATTCCACAGTTCGGGCGTACAGGACAGCTTGCATCCGAACTGCGCCATCGTGCGGTTTACCGTAATCCTTCCCATTATCGGGGCTTTGCCCGACTTGTCCAGTCCGCTCTTTTTGAGGTAGAGCAGCACCTTGAATTTTTCTACTTTCATAACGCTTATATTTGGGTTGTGCAAATTTACTTGCCATATAAGCGTTCCTTGATATGCAAAATATTGTGTATGAGCGCAAACGAAACGGTGCGGACTTCATCTTACTTCATTCCGTTACCACTGTCCGTTTCGGTAACAGGGCGGCTAACGTTTTGGTAACTGAACAACCTCAATATTTCGTTGTCATTTGCATTTTCTTCACTTGGCAGAATACCGAAACAATGCTCATTTCAAACGGTTTACGTTTTATCTTCACCTGTCCGCTTTTCCTTGCACAGCCTATCACTTTCCATTCGATGCGCCACAGCTTCGCCACATTGCTTGCCGCCAACGGCGTGGACATTCTCACCATCAGCAAGATGCTAACCCACAAAAGCGTGAAAAACACGCAAATCTACGCCAAAGTTGTTGATGAACGAGCGAGAGAGGCATCTATGGTCATTTCGCTGAAATAATTTTGTCATACAGAATTATTAAACTAAAAACTTTTGCATTTCAAAATTTGTTATTAACTTTGCAAACAGAAAAGTTATGCACATCATTTCACATAGAAAACTCAAAGAGTTCTATGAATCAGCCGGAAACGGAGATTCGAGAATTGCGTTGGAGCGATGGTACGACATTGCTCAGCAAGCGCAATGGCATAATCTGTCGGAAATACGCGATGATTTCCCTGCAACAGACTATGTCGGCAACCAGCACTATGTCTTTAACATAAAAGGCAATAACTATCGGCTGGTCGTAGTGATAAAGTTCACTATCGGAAGAATCTTCATACGATTTGTCGGGACTCATAGTGAATATGACAAAATTGATTGTTCAACCATCTAATAGCGACGATATGGAAATTTCAAAACAGCAATATGAGTATGCACTCAACCGCATTGAGGAGTTGTTGCCGCTCGTAACGGACGAAACTCCGGCAAGCGACAAGAATGCCATTGAGCTTACCATTGTTTCAGATGTGGTTGAAGCCTATGAGAAAATCCATTATCCAATAGCAAAGCCCACTATTGGAGAACTGATCAGCCTCTCAATAGAGGAAAAAGGCATGACCCAGAAACAGCTTGCCAAAGAGCTCGGTGTGAGTCCGTCAAGAGTAAGCGATTACATTTCAGGTCGTGCCGAACCAACCCTGCGCATAGCACGAGCCATATGCCTTATTCTTGGCATAGCTCCAGCAGCCATGCTTGGAATGTAAATATATCACCATATTTTCCACAGATTAATGGCATATAAGAAAATCATAAATAAAGATTATAGAAAGAGTCTTGGTAAGACTCTTTCTATAAAATTAGATTCTCAGATACTATCTGAGAAGAAACTGATAGTGCAGGGCTTTTGGGGAACCGATTTATTTAATTGTATAATTGGTATACCAACGACTATAAATCCTAATGGACTTTTCAAAACAGGAATAAATGTATATAAAGATTGTAAGTGTGGTATCGTAAACCTGCAAGGAGATATCATTATTCCATTTGAGTTCAAAGAAATTGCCCTTTTGACACATTTATAATCGCGAATAGAAATGATATGTATGAATTGTATCGATTAGATGGGAGTCGAATATCGGGTCTATGTTTTAATAAATACAAAGAACAAAAAGACGGTTCCATTGAGTTATATACTGTTGACACATGGGAAACAGGCATCTTATTTTGCTATTATGAGTTGTCAAAAGATGGAATTCTAACGAAAACGTCAAGTGACGGAGATGACTGGTCGGAGAAGCCCGACTATGGGAATCCTTTAGATGCTTATGAAGGAGATGAATCGAATCGCTGGAATACAGATTGAAACAAAATATCCATTATTCTCATATTCCCAGTGCCATTCCATTGATTTGGGGTGGCACTTTTTATGTCGCTGAACATCATTGAGGTTGTGTTCGTTATAAAAATTGATGAATTTTTCACAAAATTAAAAGAATGAAAAACGGACATATCCTCGAACACTGGCAACTAAAGATATGGATTGGCTTAGCTGCTCTTGCGCTCGCCGCAGTTGCCCGACAATCCGCTATAGACACCGGCGGCATGAGTAGTTTCAATGCCAATCTGATATTTATCGGCATTATCGTTGCCTTTGTACTGTTGTACTTGGGATTCAGCGATTTCTTTATCAAAACTTTCGAGTCTGCCTTCCAGAGCCTTTTCAAATGGCTCGGCTTTCAAGAGAGACAGACCATAGAGTTGGCAGAAGCAGAACCGTCAACGGAATCTTTGCCAATCTCTGAAGATACCACGGTCAAGCCAACAGCGCATATTCAGCAACCCGCCATCGAAGTCCCGACGACTGAACAGACCGTAGATGCCTCACAATCCGGTATTGTGAAAATCGAGACTCCTACTCCGAAGAAAATTTATCGCTTTCTCAAGCTGATAAAGTTGGTAATTGTCATTGTGAATGTATTGTCATAAAAGCCTATGATGCTTAATTAGAAAAGCCTTTGAAATGCTAATACGATATTTTCCCATTCATAGGCAATTATCCCAACAATAGAAATCCCAATGGCAATTTTGGATGTAATAGAAAGTATTGGATATTCTTTCTTGAGAACTAATTTATCTTCCATCACCTTATTTCCTCTAATATTGTATGTTGGCTGTTTGGAAAGCATTTCAAGATTTATCAGTTGGAATAAACTTGTGACAGCATAGATTGTCAGAATGAAGAAATCAAGTAGGAAATATACAACGCAGAAACGAACAACACATACTAACATCATTTTAATAGAAAGACTAACATTCACTTCCTCTATTGACGTGGCAATAGAGACATTTGAGAAATCTATTTGCTGCCCGTATAACAAAGTTCCCACAAGGATTGAGTTAACTATTAGAGAAATAAAAATTGCATATGAAGCCAGTGCGTTAAATTGTTGAAGATAATTCCAAGATTTCAATCTGTTGATTTTTCCACTATCAGAGCTTGCATCAAATCTTAATTCCTTAAATTTATCATAGACTACAACAATGAGAGCAAGGAATAACCCTGTCATGATACTTAATGAATTAAGCAACGTATCTATGATGTCATTACTCAGTCCTGCGTTATTTGTTAACGTGAATATAAATGCAAGCAAGATGGCAATCCACTGCAAAACTGAAAAATAGAATTTAGGAGGTTTATTTGTACATATTGCATTTTGATATTGCCACTTGTGTCCTTCTGTAATTAATTTGAGAATGTAATATAAAAGAGTTGATATATTCATAAAGTCTTTATTCTACAATGTACACTTCTTCACATATTTGCGCTAAAAGGCCATCACACATAGATTTTATATCTGCTCTTTTTAACATTCCAGTTTCTTCATCTTGTATTTCATCGTTTATTGGCATCATAGGCTTTATCTTCAAGTCATCGCCAATGATAAAAGAATATACTTTATCATCTTTTTTAAGTGTTCCTTTCTTTTTGCCAAAATTAGAAAGCATTTTAGTTGTATTCCCAATATTAAAATTGCTTTGACCTATCAAACCTAACACATTTCTAATCAAATCATAGGAAGGTTTATTCTCTCTTGTTGGCGTTATTTTGATGGAAACATCATATCCTCTTACAATTTCATTTACCCCATTACCATCCATAACTCCTGTTGTAATGAAATCTGTAAAGGTAAAACTATCAATAATTCCAGAGTCTTTATATTCGTCTATTAGCGACTGAGGAACATATCTTTCGAGTTTAATCTGATGACTAGTACGTAGTAACTCTTTTAAAAGAATTTCAATTGCAGGTTTTATGCTTTGTCCAGTTTTACGTTCAAGAAATAGTAAACCTACATTTGAATCTAATGGTAAATGCAAATATAGGTAGAAACGACTTGCTATCATTTTATCCCGACCTAAAACAGTTTTATCAGAGACATGGTTCATCTGAGCAGCCGTCCTAATTTTATCGTACTGTCCACCATCAATGTAACCCTCTATAAGATTTTGTGCAGAATGACTTGTTAATATTTGATTTACATCCTCTCCTTCATTGGATAGCAATGATAGCCCTATTTTTGTCCTATCAGTATGCCATGCGGTATCTTGTGTAATTGCATGAAGCATTCTAGAAAACAAACGATTAAACAAATTATTATCATCAATAGCTTCTTCAATATGTTCTTTATCAATGATGATTTGTCGCATAGTTTTGCGTCCCAAAATAATCTTGTATATTTCTAATTGACTTTCTGTTCGTGCCATAACCGTTATTTTATTTGCAAAGGTACAAAATTTACTTAATAAAACCGCAACAAAATTCTGTTTGGAATATTTAACTATCTAACAAAACTTACTTGATAACAGTAAGTTAACAATCTGTCACGCCTATGCCACCACGAAAATCCACAGTTTTAGAGCATTTCTTTACATTTATACAAATATAGGATTTTTCATTCAGCCATT
>UMDL01060847.1_pt1 | contig 14559 bp, 8 predicted proteins | sample 1964481 | NCBI WGS metagenome assembly UMDL01 (sample SAMEA4835993, study PRJEB28245) | human gut metagenome | biome: gut microbiome; material: fecal sample | place: Denmark | collected 2008 | reverse complement strand
TGTAATGGATGTGTCTTCTGACAGAAACACAATAACTCTCCGTCAGGACTTTGCCGCCAGCTTATTGGCATATGACGACTATTTCGGATATTATGACGGAGGCTTTAACTCCATATTCTTCGACGGCAAGATGTTCAAGAAAGGTGAAGGGCCTAATATAATTGCCGACAGAGACGAACTCGACTTCGGCCGTTGCTTCGTAGGCGGCACGGTTGAGAAAGCCATAGGTATTGTCAACACGGGTACTGAGGCAGCCGAATATGTTGTTGATGTTTCCAGTGATGAACTTACCATTGAAAATCCGAGCGGCAACCTCGGTTCTGGTGAATCAGCTACTATCAACATTAAATTCACTCCTAAAGAGGCAAAACAGTTTACCGGTACTATTACGCTATCTACTGACAATGGCGACAAGACTGTAAACGTAGTTGCTAATGTTGAGGATGTGCCTGACTATAAGAAGATAACCTCTGAAGGCAGCGACATTGTTACATATAATACCAGTCTGGATTATCCTTGGCTGCTAACTGATACTATTGAACAGCAAACTGTGGCCGTAACCACCAACCAAGGAGAAGGCATGACCTCTTCAACTCTCTATGCCACTGTCACTGTTCCACAAGGTAAGAAGGTAGTGGCAAGCTGGGATGCTGTATATGACCCACGCTTCTCAAGCTATGACGAATTCCATGTTGACTGTGATGATAAGAATGTGGCTATTTACGACGAACAAGGCGAGCAGAACGTGAAAGGCAGCGTTGAAATAGCACCTGGATCACACACTCTCTCATTTAGTTATAAAAAAGACTTAATGGTCAACACCGGAGCTGTCAAATACGGCAAGGACTATGTCTACTTGCGCGACCTAAAATATCAAATAGTAGACTACAAAGCAGCTGATGCCTCAATTTCGAGCGACAATCTTGACATGCGTCGTTACTTCCTAAATCTTGACACTGTAGAAGATGCCGATTCTTCGATTACCATCAAGAACGAGGGCAGTGATTCCCTTATTATTAAAGGTATAAAGAACTCAACAAACTTCAGTGCCACGGTTTCTAAAGACAAGCTAGGCGAGTTTGAATCTGTTCCTGTCAAGATAACTTTCCTGGCCAATGCCGTAGGCACTTATCAGGGCGATGTAACCCTGCAGACCAGCGCCGGCGACTATACTATTCACTGTAAGGCTGTAGTGGAAACGCCATACGATTATAGTAAAATTGTAGATGAAGGCGACTTCCTCTTTATTTCCGACCGCGACATTCCGTTTGTTGTAGATGGTAATACAACCTACAATGGCAACGACAATCCGAATGACAGCATTGAAAGCTATTCAAGTCTGGGCTGCTTCTTCACTGTTCCTCAAGGCAAGATAGGCGTACTCAGATGGGAAGGCACTGTTGACGGTACAGATGATGACTATGCAATGTTCACCATTGACGACGCATTATATGCAGAAGTTCTAGAGGGTGATAGCGTTGACGGAAGCTACCGAATAGCCACACCTGCGCTTACTTATCTCAAACCAGGCATGCATTATGTGGTATTTGCATTCTGTACCAATGGTGACGGCAAGGCAAAACTGACAAACCGTTACACCATAAGCCATCTGAAGCTGCAACTGTTTGACAATCTTAACGGTGTTACTATATGGGAAGGCGAAACTGTCAATATGCCGGAAACATATCCCGGTCACTATTCAACAGCCACAGTAAATGTTCTCAATCTATCTGACACACAAATGGAGCTGGGCGACATTAATGGCAACGGCGCTTTCACCGGACAGTCTGATCCTGACGGATGGAACCGCGCCGTACAATATGGTGTAGTTCCGATAAAGGTTGTCTTCACTCCGACAGCCAAGGGCGAACAGAACGGTGATGTTACCATAAAGACAAGCAACGGCGATGTTGTATTGAAATGCAACGCCAAGGCTCTTGACACATCCAACCTCATATACTTTGATGATTTTGAGAGCATGGTGGGCTGGTCGATTCTCAACAACGACTATGACAACATAAAATGGCAGACAGAAGGCGGCAACACAGGTAAATTCGCAGATCTCGGAGGAGGCATACTAAAATTCAATGCAAATATGATTAACGAGCAAGCTAATGACTACATTGTATCGCCAATGATGACAATTCCAGAAAATGGAGCTACGCTCACATTCTTGCGCTCTGTCCGCTCTGCTAATGCCAACACCGTAAGCTACAGCGTCAAAGTGGGTGAAGGAACCGACCCGAGCACCTTTACCACAGTATTCACAGAGGATGAAGAGCCTATTTCTTATAAACCTGTGACTATTGACCTCAAGGAATTTGCCGGCAAAAATGTCCATATTGCGTTCTACACCGATGCACAGCCAAAGAGCGGATTGCTGCAGATTGACAATGTCACGGTTACTTCAGGTACATCAACTGGAATCAGTGACACCATATCTGACGCATTCGGCAAAAATACCATACGCTATACAATTGACGGAAAAAAGGCCGACAAGAACAGCAAGGGCATCATCATCGAGAAGTCTGTCGACGGAACGGGACATAATGTAATTCGCAAACAAATCATACGATAAAGGAATATGAAGAAAGGTAGAAACATTCTCTTTTTAATTGCAGTCCTATTTTTGGGGACTGCAATTCCCGCCACGGCTCAGAAAGACGGACAGATGATGCTCAGCTATTGCAACAGTGCAGTACAGACATCAAGTACCATCGGTAAGGGCGGTAAAGGAGCCGTATCAGCAGCATGCCTGATTGGTCAAGACAAGATTGGCGGATTGAAGAATATAAAGATAGCCGGAGTAAAGGTGGGACTTGCTTCACGCCTGAACATCGACTCCTTGCAAGTATGGGCACGCTATGAGCTTGACGGCAATAATATCTTTGCCAAGACTATCGGAAGCAAACAAGGACAGTCTATAGTAAAGGGATGGAACGAGGTGCAGAGCTTGCCGGTGGCAATGAGCGACAAGCCTTTCTATGTTGGCTACACCATCTACCAGAAAGGCGCCTGCTATGCCATTTCGGCTGTCAAGCCACAGCACGAACAGGGACTTATGGTCAACCTCGACGGCACATGGGCTGACAGTTCCAAGGTGTCTGATGCCGTATTGAGCATCGGTGCCATCATAACCGCCGACAACATGCCGACCTTTGATTTGGGCATCGACTCAATCTCAATGCCTGAACGCATACAGGTAGGCTCAGCAGAGCCGCTGACGCTCCAAATCACCAATTATGGAAGTCGCATAATAAGCGGCTTCGACGTCTGGACCAATGAGAATGGCTGCGAAGCCGTATCTTATCCGGTAAATCAGTCAATACTCCCCGGAGAGAGAAAGGAAGTAGTGGTCGACTATATCACCCCGCGCGGGGAAAAGGAGCGCAACGTCAGTCTGAAAGTCAAATTATGCAACCTGAAAGAGGGTGCCGACGTCAACGAAGACAACAACAGCGACTCTACATCTTATGATGTCACTAAGTATAAGTTTGTCAAAGTGCCTTTGCTGGAAGAATTCACCACAGAGAATTGCTCCAACTGCCCTTCGGCAGCAGAGGCTATCCACGAAGCTCTCGCCTCCAACAACTATATCAATGAGATAGCCGTCGTTTGCCATCACTCCGGATTTTACGAGGATCAGTTCACACAGCAGTGCGACCGTGACATGCTTTGGCTCTATGGCACCGAAGCTGTTTATGCTCCGGCAATTATGTGGGACCGTACATGCTTTACATACCCGTCGACACCTGTCATGGATGCGCCACGCGAGAAGGGTGAATACATCAGTATATTCGACTACCTGAAAAGTCTTACGACAGAGGTGGCAATCCTGCCAGAAGCCGTCTACGACCCTGACACCCGCATGCTGCATGTCACCGTAACGGGCGGACGCGACCATGTATTTGGCGGCGATGATATACGCCTGACGGTTTATCTGGTTGAGAACGAAATTCATTCAAGCACGCAGAACAACGGCGGCAACGACTATATCCAGCGCCATGTTATCAGGGCTTACAACAGCACATGGGGCGAGCCCATCAACTGGGACTCCAATGACAACTATTACTATGAGTGCGACCTGACGGTACCAGACAATTGTGTAAAGAGCAATATGCAGATCATTGCCGTAGTGAGCAACTATGACCCGTCTGACGCCACCAATTGCCAGGTTGAAAATGCTGCTATCCTGAACGATATCGACTGGTCAGGCGCCACATCCGTAACAGGAGTGTCTGTGGAGCGTCCGTCTGCCCCGTCTGCCATATATGATGTCACAGGCAGAAAAGTTGGCGAAACATCAATGGATATGTCATCGCTGAAGCGTGGCATATATATCATCGGAGGCAAGAAAGTTGTAATCGGAAAATAGTTTGTTTTCTCGATATTACTTAAAAAGTAATGAAGGGGGTGCATAATTTGATGCATCCCCTTTTGGTTGATAATACTTTATGCTGTATGGAAAGCCTTAACAGCCGGCAAATATCACCACTCTACGCCGCCCTCGGTCATCACGCCGTCGGCAAATGGAGTGTCGTCGACACCGAAAGAATTGGCTTTATACTGGATGCATATAACAACCATGTCGTCCGCGCCCGTGTTGCGCAGCGCACGCATTCCTGCTGGAGCAACACGCACTACGCTGCCCTGAGCCACTGCGAAAGTCTTGCCGTCTACCTGAAACTCGCCCTTGCCGCTCACGATGATATACAGTTCCTCGTGTGTCTTGTGTGCATGAAGGAAGGTGCTGCCCTCGCCCGGAGCAAAGGTCTGTAACGAAATTTCAGAGCCTGTGGCACCAAGGGCCGTGCCTGCAAATACCTTTCCTTTGAGAACCACACCGCCGCCAAAGTCGATTTCGTGCTCACGCAACTCGTTGAAACTGCCTGTTGTAACTGCGGTAAAATTGTCGCCGCTACCTATAATCTCTAACTTTTTCATCTTATTATGCTTTTATTGTTCATGATGCAAAGTTAGTTTATATCTGCGTATGTATCAAGAGGTTACAAAATTCTCAGCCGGTTACGCGGAGGTTACTAATACTGAAACCCAGCAATTTATGCCAATCACTTTTACACACTTTAACAACAGTACACACGCATAATGGCTTTAGCCAAGACGCATGGGCACATCACATCTGGGGATGCACGCCGGAAGAAAGACATTTTTATTCAAAATAGGGCCTCGCAGATGCGGTTTATTTAAGAACATTGGTTACTTTTGTAAACCGTAATCAATGTTTTTATGATTAAGAACGAACTAAAAGACACATTATACCCCACCTGCCCCATACGCAACATATTGTCGCGCGTAGGCGACAAATGGTCGATGCTTGTGCTGATAACGCTCAACGGGCACGGCGTGATGAGGTTCAACGAACTGCGCCGCAACATTCCGGACATATCGCAGAAGATGCTGTCGGAGGTGCTGAAGGCGCTCGAGGCCGACGACCTTGTGTCGAGAAAGGTGTATGCCGAGGTGCCGCCGCGCGTTGAATACCGCCTGACGGAAAGGGCGCTGACGCTCATTCCGCTCATAGAAGGCCTTATAGACTGGGCTTTAAGTAATATGGACGACATAATGGAGAGCCGCAAACAGTATCTGCTGAAATAGCAGAACCATTAAGTTTCAGCAAACTTTGCGCATGGATGAATATGCCACTGTCTGCCGGCAGACAGCAGTCTGACGACAAAGATGCTATCTGTTGACGTATTTCACTGTCTTAACTTCGCCGCCGTCATACTTTATCTTCAATATCAGCATGCCCGAGCCGAAACTCTTCAGGCCGTCCATGCCGTCTGTTTTTCCTAACAATGCACCAGCCGCTGAATAGACGCTGATGTCCGCTATGCGATGGCTTTCAACATCAGTGATACCGGCAGAGCCCTTAGGCGGTATCTCTATCACAGCCGTGTCACGGCCATAAGCATTTTCTGCATACACCTCCACTGAAGCGCCGTCCGTAAGGTCGATGTCGGTAAAGGTCATTGTGGCATAATAAGGGGTGTATGACGTGCATGGAAAAATAAAGGATCCCGACTCCTCGCTCAGCATGGCAGATATGTCATTGCTGCCTTCGTAGCGCGCTTCTACGGTTACATCATAATATGAGCCATTGTCCTTGTCAGGCTCAACGCTCACCAGGCCGGCACTAAGTATGCGCGGCTTCATCTCAAGAGTCATTACATATTCCGACTTTACATCCTCTCCTCCTGACTTTCCTTCTAACGTAACCAGAGCGCGTATGTCGCCGTCTATCGTGCGTCCGTATCTGTCTTCATCGCCTTCAGCAACAGCAGGCACGGTGAACTCTTCGTCGGCCGATGTGGCTATGGTTTCATATCCTCCCGACTTCAACGGCAGACGACACTCCCAACGGCGGTCTGACACGGCATTGTCGCCTGCAATTATATAAAAGGTGTGCGACTTATAGGCCGAAGCTATTCCCGTATCGTCGATGTCTCTGCCGGCTATTTTCACCTTGGCATCGTCCGCAATGCTCCAGCCCGTTGCGCCGAGCAGACTTAGCGTCACGTCATCAACGGGCATGTCTATCTTGCCTTCGCCTTTATAGTACATCAAACTTTCTGCGCTTGTGAGAAATCTCAGCGACCTGTTAACGTCAAAATTCTTCGGCGCATACAGCTTATAACCCTCTTCTGCATTCAACACATAAAGATAGCCAGCTGCCGGACAAACAAAGTTTTCAAATGATGTATGGTCTGAGACCGGCAAATCTTCCATGCGCGTGCCGTCTTCAGCAAATATCAGTCTGTCAAAGGCAGTCATGCCTCCGCATCCAAACACAATGTTTCCTTCATTGTCATAACTTACGCCCGAGCCGAATCCCAAGGCTGAAGCCATGGCCCTAAGCATGGCATAGGCAAGATTCTTAGAGCCCGCAACAGCGTCACGGCCTGCCCCTACACACCATTGCGTATTGCTGTTAATATGTATCACCGCGTCAGTTTCGGGCACATTGACAAGCCCTTTGCCTGCCAGTTTACGGCACAGCGCAAGCGGATACATCACCTTATCTGCCGACGAAGGCAGCGCCGAATAATTCACTTCGGTCCTGATGTCAGCCCCCTGCATGTCGTCATAGTTCACCTGCAACTTCAGCGTATCTCCCGATGCCATATATCCGCTCCAGATGTCTGACGCCATCTTCAATGCGATTTTAAGATTTTCGGGCATTTTCTCACAGCCGTTTGCTGCCATCACCACGCATCCCGACCGCCGGGCAGACAGGCGCAAGCGCTTGGCATCATCCGACGGGGCTATCGTTACGGTGCCGCAATCGTAGACATCGTCATGCACAAGCGTAACAACATTCTGCGAATGTCCGCACAATGAAACAGCCGAAAACAACGACGCAAGCAGTATTTTTAACAAGGATGATGATGACATAAGCTATATTTTTAAAATTTAACCGACAGCAAATATATTTCTGCATGCTATGAATATAACGGACATATCATGGCTTTTATTTCGTGCCTGTTTACTTTTTATCAAAATCACGCCCCACCATAAGTCTATCCGACAAGCATAATCCATTTTGTCTGAAGGCCTCCTACTTGCTGACTGACAGCTGCGATGAACACACATATTTCAGTTATTTCGCCTCACGACAAGGCCCGGCTTTCTGCATACTGAACGGCACCGTTTTCTAATATGCCGTCTTTTACATTCCAAAAGGGCACAAATTGCACGCTAAAAGGTGGTCTTTTGGAGGCTAAAACATGGCCTTTTGCAACGCATTAATTATCAGCACGTTACGAAGGAAGGCAAGACACGGCATGCCGGAGGCTGAAAACGGGCGCGCCAACGGCCGGACGAGGCACGCTGACGGCAAAACTGACAGCTGGCATGACACGTATAAGGGTACAAACGACACCTCGATATGACAATTTAGACGGTAAAAACATTATACACATTTTTATGTATTAAAAAAGATTAAATCTTTCAAAATAGATTCGCAAATTATACCTTATATTACTAATTTGGCAGTAACTTTGCAGGCATAAAACCGAGAACAAAAATACAACTCTTTTAAAAATAAGGTAATATGAAGATTGAAAAAGTTCATGCAAGAGAAATCCTCGACTCAAGAGGCAATCCTACAGTAGAAGTTGAAGTAACCCTCGAAAACGGCGTAATGGGCCGTGCAGCTGTTCCGTCTGGAGCATCTACAGGTGAGAACGAAGCACTCGAGCTTCGCGACGGCGACAAGAACCGCTACCTGGGCAAAGGCGTACTGAAGGCTGTTGAAAACGTTAACACAATAATAGCACCTGCATTGAAGGGCGACTGCGTATTCAATCAGCGTGCCATCGACTATAAGATGCTGGCTCTCGACGGAACTCCTACAAAGAGCAAGCTCGGCGCAAACGCAATTCTCGGTGTGTCTCTGGCTACAGCACAGGCTGCTGCCAAGGCTCTCAACCTGCCGCTCTACCGCTACATCGGCGGCTGCAACTCTTACACAATGCCGGTTCCTATGATGAACATCATCAACGGTGGTGCTCACTCTGACGCTCCTATCGCATTCCAGGAGTTCATGATCCGTCCGGTTGGCGCTCCTTCTATCAAAGAGTCTATCCGCATGGGTGCTGAGGTGTTCCACGCACTTGCTAAGCTGCTCAAGAAGCGCGGTCTCTCTACAGCAGTAGGTGACGAGGGTGGTTTCGCTCCCGCACTGAACGGCATCGAGGACGCTCTCGACAGCATCTGCCAGGCTATCAAGGACGCAGGCTACGAGCCGGGCAAGGACGTTAAGATCGCTATGGACTGCGCTGCCAGCGAGTTCGCAGTATGCGAGAACGGCGAGTGGTTCTACGACTATCGTCAGCTGAAGGACGGCAAGAAGAAGGATCCTAACGGAAAGAAGCTTACTGCCGAGGAGCAGATCAAGTATCTTGAAGAACTTATCACAAAATATCCTATCGACTCTATCGAGGACGGTCTCGACGAGAACGACTGGGAGAACTGGGTTAAACTTACAGCTGCCATCGGCGACCGCTGCCAGCTCGTTGGTGATGACCTGTTCGTAACTAACGTTAAGTTCCTCGAGAAGGGTATCAAGATGGGTGCTGCTAACTCAATCCTGATCAAGGTTAACCAGATCGGTTCTCTGACTGAGACTCTCGACGCTATCGAGATGGCTCACCGTCACGGCTACACAACAGTTACTTCTCACCGTTCAGGCGAGACAGAGGATACTACTATCGCTGACATCGCTGTTGCTACTAACTCTGGTCAGATCAAGACTGGTTCTATGAGCCGCACAGACCGTATGGCTAAGTACAACCAGCTCATCCGCATCGAGGAAGAGCTTGGCGAAACAGCTAAATATGGTTACACAAAGCTGAAATAATTTTCCATAAGCATATCAGCTGTAAAGGGGATGCATGAGCCACATGCATCTCCTTTCTTTTTATATGGCACACAAAACCGGACAAGGCATATTTATCTACGAATTATAACTTTTTAGCCCATATTTCTCAATAATTCACGTATTTTTCCGATAAAATCTTCGATTTATCAAAAAGTAATGAAAATATATTAATTTATTGCATTGCAGTATAAAATAAATTCATATATTTGCCAAAGAAGAACATTTCCTGCATTCAACGGGATAGTGGCGCTGCTGAATGTAGATCCGAAACAAGATAATTAACCTATTTATTACAAGTCGGAAGCTTATTAACCTGCTGCTTTATTTTAAATCATCACAGCCCTATGAAAAAGAACATTTTACGCGCAATTGTACTTTTTTCAATTGCTTTTGGGTTTTCAGGGACGGAGAAAATCCATGCGCAAAACGGTCAGCCTCACAGTCTTAAGGCCGATGTTACCTTCTCTGACGTAACGCTAAGTTGGAAGAAGCCAACAGACAACATCATTCTGCAGTGGCACGATGACGAGGACTACAATGGCATGGACGGCGTACTGAAAGATCCTGAAGGTTCAATCGAGTTTTATGCCGCAAGTAAGTTCAGCGCATCTGAACTTGCAGCCTATGCCGGACAAACCATTACTGATGTACGTTATTGGGAATATCGCGAAGCGTACAAAGCCTCAGTGGTTATCTTCGAAGACGGTACGCCGGTGTATGAGCAGGCCGCCGACCTCGCAGGATTTGAGAAAAACTCATGGAGAAACGTAAAGTTTGACACGCCATACACCATCCCCGAGGGCAAGGAAGTGCTGATATCAATCAAATATTCATACGGAAGAAACCTCGACATGGTTGCCATCTGCGACCGCGCTCCTACATACGGCAAGGGCAATCTATACTCATACGATGGAGAAACATGGCACAGCGACGGCCCGGGCGACTTCCTCATAACTGCCGTTCTCGCAAACAATTCTACCGGAGAACCTAAGGGATACAACGTTTACCGCGACGGCGAGAAAGTCAACGGCGAGCTTATTGCCGATGCCACAAGCTACACTCTTAATGGCGAAACCGACGGACAACATGAATATCAGGTGTCTGCCGTGTATGACGCCGACGAGAAGATGTCTGCCAAGACACTGGCCAGCACCTTGTCAGTATACGGCTGCATGCCTCCGGTTCCGTGCATATCAGGCAAGGCAGACAACCTGTCGGGCACGATAACATGGGGCAGTCCGCTAAAGCGCGGTGCCGAAATGACATGGAGCGGCAAAGAAGTATCCAACGGAATAGGCGGCACCTCAAGCACATCGCCTAAAGTATGGATCAAGCATGAGTTCTCGGCTACAGACATGGCGGCATTCCCCGACCATCAGATTACAGCCATAAATGCATACGTCTTCAACGACGGCACGATCAATTCTGTAACCGCCTTCATAATGAAAGACGGCGTCATCGACTATTTCGAAGAGGTCAGCGCCGACATGGTTACAGCCATAAAGACCAACGAATGGAACAAGTTCGCGCTGCAAAAGCCTTACAAGATGGAGATAGGCCACGGCTATGCATTCGGTCTTTACTACACCCACACAGCCAAAGGCCACCCCGTTGGCGTAGACAACACAGAGGCAATAGAGGTGAAGGGCAACAGCTTCTCAACCTCAAGTCCGTCTTCAAAGGGCTTTGCCGAGTCGAGTCCATACTGGAAGACATTGTCTGAAGGCAAGATACCGGGCAACTTCATGCTGTCAGCAGACGTAGAAGCGCTCAGCAGTCAGGCATCAGAGCCGCAGAACATCACGGGATATGACATTTACCGCGACGGCGAGTTAGTTGCCGAAAACGTGGCAGGCCAGTCATACACCGACGTTGTTTCTGACCTCGGAACATACCAATATGCCGTTGTAACCAAAGGAGAAGGCGGCAAGAAATCAGACGCCGAGACTGCATATCTCACATACACGCTGCCTGAAGAATACAAGGCTCCGACCATCGTGAACAACAGTCAGGACGGAAAGAACATTAACATAGCATGGAGTTCAAATGCCTATGAGCTGAAGCACTACAGCAGAGCAACCTACATTGCAGGCTTTGCAGAGGAGATGCCGCTGCTTTACGGAGCAAGGTTTACGAAAGAAGAACTGGCTGAATATGCCGGATTCAAGTTCCATTCGCTCACATTCGGCCTCGGCGACAACCTCGACGAATTCAAGCTAAAGATTATTGCAGAGGGCGGAGAAGTACTCTATGAGAAGCAGCTAACCAAGAACGACATAACTCCCGGCTATCTCTACACCCTTGACTTCGATGGAGAAATAGACGTAAAGGTGCCCGAAGGAAAGGACATCTACCTCGCTTATGAGGCCACATTGCCTGCCAACACCACACCGATACTGCTCGATGCAGGTCCGGAGGCTGAAGGCGGAGCCGTAGTCAACCTTGCGGGAGGCGCAGGCTCATGGCTCAACCTCAGCACGATAGCCTCTGACTATAAGGGCATGAACGTAGTTATCGGCGCGCTGATAATCGACGACAATTCTGCACAAAGCCCGTCGAAGGTCAAGGCGGCAAGGCTTAGCAGCGTCAAGCTCAACGGCAATGACATGGAGAGAGTAATCATAAAGACGAAGGCTACGACTGATACTGAAGGCATGGAGTTTGGCATCTGTACGGCAAAAGAGCCTGTCAAGGCCGCTGCCGCAAATGCAGACAAGCCCAAGGTGAAGAGCTACCGCATATACAGAAACGGCGACATGCTGCTCGAAACAACAGAGACGAGCTATGCCGAGACACTGACCGAATACGGCATTATCTACTACTACGTAACGTCTGTATACGAAAACGGATGGGAATCGCCAGCAAGCGACCTCATGACATTCAGAAACACCATTGCACAGCGCACCCAGGCACCTTACGACCTGCGCGGAGCAGTAGACGGAAAGAACCTTAACCTGACATGGAAGCCCGTAAGCGAGGCACCCGTACTTACCTACGAAAACGGCAGCGGAAATTATATGGCATTCGGCATGACCGGCAGCAACGTAGTTGAAGGCTATATGGTGATAAAATTCCCGGCAGCAGAGATGGCCGACAAGGTGGGCCAGGAGATATCACACATTAACTTCAGACTGAACTCTACCGACCTGCAGACCGCGGCAGCTGTGGTTATGTATGGCGACAACGTTGTCTACATGCAGGACATCAACGTATCTACGCTCAATGTAGGAGCCAACACCGTGCGCCTGAACAAACCTGTAAAGGTCATTGAAGGCAAGGACATCGGCGTGGGCTATCACCTGTCTTACATGTCGGGAGTGAAGCCTCTCGTATGCGACGACGGCCCAACCGTGGCTGACTATTACAGCGACCTCATCTCGGCTTCAGGCACTCCGGGCTACTGGAAGTCGATGAACAAGGACTATAAGTTTAACTACAACTGGGCAATATCTGCCACAATAAAGGCTGCCGACCAGAAGATTGACACCGAGAAGGCAAGCGCTCCTGAGGCAGACGGAGTTACATATACGGTATACAGAGACGGCATGCCGATACAGACAGGCCTGACAGCCACATCGTTTGTCGTAGAGAATGCTGCCAACGGCATATATACAGTAACGGCAACAACAGGAGAAGACGAGTCGGCAGAGTCGAACTCTGTTGAATACGGAGAGACTACGGGAATAACATCTCTCACCGACGACGGCAGCGACAGCCTGAAGAAAGGCGACATCTACACAGTAGACGGACAGATAGCAGCCCGCAACGGCGACACATCGAAGCTGAAGAAAGGCGTGTATATCATGAACGGAAAGAAGTTTGTCGTTAAATAACAAGACAACATAATATGCCCGGACCGACACAGGTCCGACGCGACATCAACCTACAACGAGGCATCCCGAATGGTCGGGATGCCTCGTTCCGTTTATCCAAAATCGGTTATTAGTATTCTGTCTGGATTTTTGCTTTATATTGAACGGATTTCGGTTATATTTCTCGCAGGCATAGCGGACTATGTCAAGAAGAAGCTAACTAAAAGACACCGATAAAAACAAAAAGACAGACTGAAAGCAGAAAGGCACAAAATTGATAAAGCTATGTGCGGTATAATCCCAGATTTGGGATTACAGCCCTTAACCGAACGCAGCGCTGAACGACCTCGCCAACAGTCCCGAGCCGCACATTCATTCAGGCCAGCATACCCAAACCGCCAATAAATCACTGTCAGACGGAGAGCCGATGCCTGCCATACCGCCGGGCGGTCTGCATGCATACACTGCCCGTGGAGACACGGAGCGGTCAAAAAACTGCGGCTTACATTTGGCTCAGCTACGGTCTTTACGTATCTTTGCATCATGCTTACAGAGTTTCATCCCATACACACCGATATACCGAAGCCGCAGAAATTCACCTTCCCTTTCTGCTACGAGCCTCATCCGCTGTGCCTGCTCGCCGCCGGAGAGATGCAGAGATATATAGCAGGAGTGGACAAATGGCGCGACGAACTGCAGCACGGCAAGATGTTCGGGGTGCTTGTCGCTGAGGACGAAGAAGGCCGACTGGGCTTCACGGCGGCATTCTCAGGACTGCTCGACGGCAGCAACGACCATCCTTATTTTGTGCCGCCGGTGTTCGATGCCACGCCGGCTGACGGATATTTCAAGACCAACGAGGCACGTATTTCGGCCATAAACCGGACGATTGACGGCATTGAGAAGGGCGAAAGCTATCTTAACGCCCTGCATGAACTTGAGAGTTGCAAGACCGAAACTGCCGCTAAGGAGGAACAATACCGGCTGAAGATAAAGGAGGCAAAGGCGGCACGCGACGCAAAAAGGCTGAACGGCGCGCCCATAACGCCCGAAGAAGAGGAACGGATGCTGAACGAAAGCCGCTTTATGAAGGCTGAACTGCACCGCATGAAGAAGCGGAACAAAGAGCAAATGGCCGAATGTGAGGCACGGCTAAAGCCGTTTCAGGACGAGATAAGGCAACTGAAAGCTAAGCGTAAGGCCATGTCAGACAGTCTGCAACACTGGCTCTTTGAACAATACAACATGCTCAACGCACGCGGAGAACGGCGCGGACTATGCTCAATATTTGCCGACACGCCCCAGCATGTGCCGCCTGCAGGAGCCGGCGACTGCTGCGCTCCAAAG